>Ga0102589_1000291_pt1 | contig 121195 bp, 114 predicted proteins | sample AraplaMF_Col_mLB_FD_76858 | JGI IMG/M metagenome (GOLD analysis project Ga0102589, IMG submission 76858) | Arabidopsis root microbial communities from the University of North Carolina, USA - plate scrape MF_Col_mLB | ecosystem: Host-associated > Plants > Roots > Endosphere | place: USA...
CGTGTCTCAGTCCCAGTGTGGCTGATCGTCCTCTCAGACCAGCTACTGATCGTCGCCTTGGTAGGCCTTTACCCCACCAACTAGCTAATCAGACATCGGCCGCTCCTGCTGCGCGAGGCCTTGCGGTCCCCCGCTTTCACCCTCAGGTCGTATGCGGTATTAGCTAATCTTTCGACTAGTTATCCCCCACAACAGGGTACGTTCCGATGTATTACTCACCCGTTCGCCACTCGCCGCCAGACCGAAGTCCGCGCTGCCGTTCGACTTGCATGTGTAAGGCATGCCGCCAGCGTTCAATCTGAGCCAGGATCAAACTCTTCAGTTCAATCTCTGTGTGGTGCCGAAGCACCTCGCTCTTTCGAGCGGTCGCTCACTCTCAGAAAACTGACTGACCAGATCCAAAGATCCAGTCACGTTTTGCTGTGCGAGCACTGATAACTTTTGAAGCATCACAAGGACCGAAATCCTCGCGGCGTTCGCCATCAAGCGCCCACACTTATCGGTTGTTTGGTTGTTAAAGAACCTCAGCGGCCGGCTTTGCCGTTCGCTGTCGCTGCGTCGTTTTCGTTGCAGCGGAGAAACGAGATTATGCAGAGCATTCAGCGTTTCGTCAACAGTTTGCAGAAACTTTTTTCTGCCGGCCGGCGCTGCGAAACTGCTGCAACCCCAACCACTGCCACCCCCTCAACCCGCCCCGCCGCTGCGTTTGCAGTGCGGTTTGTGTTGCGAGGGGGCGAATATTAGGCCCGATTCGAAACGTGCGCAAGCCTTTTCTGAAAAAACTTCACATGGGGCTAATTCGACTCAACTGTCACGGTGGCGACAGCCTCCGCCAACGAACTGTCCTAAGCTGGCAGCCACCTGTTGGACAGTGAAAAAACAGGAGCCGCCGTTGAAGGAGACACAGATGACACCAGCCGTACCCGCGGGCCGTTCGCTTGTAGCTGGCGCGACCGACGTCCCGCTTTCCGATGACACCATCCCGCAACTGCTGGCCCGTGCTGTCGCGGCAAACCCGGAAGGAGAAGCCGTCATCTTCCGCGAGCAGTCCATTCGGTGGACCTGGCGCCAGTTCGCCGATCAGGTCGATGCACTGGCCGCCGGCTTGCTGGCGCACGGCATTGCCCGGGGCGACCGTGTCGGCATCTGGTCATCCAACCGCGCCGAATGGCTGGTCACCCAGTTCGCCACGGCACGCATCGGCGCCATCCTGGTCAATATCAATCCCGCATACCGCCAGGCGGAGCTCGAGTACGCCTTGAACAAGGCCGGCGTGCGCATGCTGATCACGGCCACGCGTTTCAAGTCGAGCAACTACCTGGCCATGCTTCAGGCCCTGGCGCCCGAACTCGGCGATGCCCCCATTGGACAACTCCGCGCAACGCGCCTGCCCCAACTCCAGATCGTCGTGCGGATGGGCGAGGACCAGACGCCAGGGATGCTCAACTACGCCGCGCTCCTGGCCAAGCCTGCGCCAGGCATCCTCGATGGCATCACCGGACAGCTCGATCCGCACGACGCCATCAATATCCAGTTCACCAGTGGGACCACGGGTAATCCGAAGGGCGCCACGCTGACGCACCACAACGTGGTCAACAATGGCCGGTTCGTGGCACAGGCCATGCGGCTGGGCGCCGCCGACCGCCTTTGCATTCCCGTTCCGCTCTATCACTGCTTCGGCATGGTCCTGTCGGTGCTGGCGTGTGTCTCGGAAGGCGCCTGCATGATCTTTCCCGGCGAAGCGTTCGATCCGCTGGCCACCATGCGGGCGGTTGCCGAAGAGCGTTGCACGGCCCTCCACGGCGTGCCGACCATGTTCATCGCCCAGCTCGACCACCCCGACTTCGCCCGGTTCGACTTCTCCACCTTGCGCACCGGCATCATGGCCGGCGCGCCCTGCCCGATCGAAGTCATGAAGCGGGTGGTGTCTGACATGCACATGGCCGAGGTCACGATCGCCTATGGCATGACCGAAACCAGTCCGGTGTCGTTTCAGAGCGCAACCAACGATCCGCTAAACAAGCGCGTGGCCACCGTCGGCCGCGTGCAGCCGCACCTGGAATGCAAGGTGGTCGACGCCAACGGCCAGATCGTGCCGCGCGGCGAGACAGGCGAGCTGTGCACGCGCGGCTATTCGGTGATGCAAGGCTACTGGGACGACGACGAACGCACGCGCGAGGCCATCCGCGATGGCTGGATGCACACGGGCGACCTGGCCACCATCGATGCCGACGGCTACTGCAACATCGTCGGGCGCGTCAAAGACATGCTGATCCGGGGCGGCGAGAACATCTACCCGCGCGAGATCGAGGAGTTCCTGTTCCGGCATCCGAAAGTCCAGGCGGTACAGGTATTCGGCGTGCCCGACCAGAAATATGGCGAGGAGGTGTGCGCGTGGATCGTGCTCAAGCCCGGTCAGGCCGCCACCGAGCAGGAGATCCGCGACTTCTGCCACGACCAGATCGCCCACTACAAGATTCCGCGTTACATCCGCTTCGTGGACGAGATGCCGATGACGGTAACGGGCAAGGTGCAGAAGTTCGTGATGCGTGACACCATGATTCACGACCTCGGCCTGAGCCAGGCGATGACCGCGTGACCAAGGAGACCGGCAGATGACCATCCGCATCGTCAGGCTGGGCGAGGCAAGGACGCAGGACGAAGGGCTGCGCATGGGCACCGTGCGGCGCCCGCCGCGGGGCGTACCGAAGGCCGAATTCGCCAGCCGCGACTACTACGACGTCTGGTATCCGGTGCTGTCTCCCTCGGCCGAGCTGGTGACGCAGGCCCAGGCCGCCAAGGACCCAAAGGCCTGGCGCGCTTTCGAAAAGCACTTCCGGGCCGAAATGGCACAGCCCGATGCCAGCCGCACGCTCGACCTGCTGGCGGCCTTTTCCCACCAGACCAACTTCTCGCTCGGATGCTATTGCGAGGACGAGGCCCATTGCCATCGCTCCATCCTGCGTGCGCTGCTGGCCGAGCGCGGCGCGGCAATTGCCTGACGGGCACAAGCTATGATGCGAAGCTTCGCCGCGCGCCGTGCGGCGGAGCTCTCCACTGGCCTTTCTTACGTCGATGGCACTGAACCTCGTCTGGCTCGGATTTTTCCTGACTTCTTTTGTTGCCGCGTGCGTGCGGCTTGCCGGTGGCGACGCCACGGTGTTTCCGGCCTTGCTCACGAGCCTGTTCGACAGCTCGCGCACGGCCTTCGAGATCTCGTTCGGGCTGGTGGGCGTGATGAGCCTGTGGATCGGCATCATGCGCATCGGCGAGCGCGCCGGCGTCATCGACCTGCTGGCCCGGCTGGTGAACCCGTTGCTGCGGCATTTCTTTCCGGGCGTGCCGCGCGGGCATCCGGCCCAGGGCGCGATGATGATGAATGTGTCCGCCAACCTGCTGGGGCTGGACAACGCCGCCACGCCGCTCGGCCTGACCGCGATGCGCGAGCTGCAGACGCTCAACCGCCAGCCGGACACGGCCACGAACGCGCAGATCATGTTCATGGTGCTCAACACGGCCGGGCTGACGCTCATTCCCACCTCCGTCATGGCCATCCGCCAGACGCTGGCGGTCAAGCAGGGGCTCGTGAACTTCAACGCGGCGGATATCTTCCTGCCGACGCTGCTCGCCACCGGCGCCTCGTGCCTGGCTGGCCTGCTGGCCGTGGCCTGGGTGCAGCGGCTGAACCTGCTCAAGCCCGCGGTGCTCGTTGCGCTTGCCTTGGCCGGCGGCGCCATGGCCGGGCTGGTTGCCTGGTTGCGGCACGCCCCGCCCGCGCATGTCAGCCAGATGACGGCGCTGGCCGGCAGCGGCTTCATTCTGACGCTGATCACGCTGTTCCTGGTGTGCGGCGCGCTCCGGCGGGTCAATGTCTACGATGCCTTCATCGATGGCGCGAAGGAAGGTTTCGGCGTCGCCGTCCAGATCATTCCCTATTTAGTAGCGATCCTGGTGGCCATCGGCCTGTTCCGGGCCAGCGGCTGCATGGATGTGGTGATGCAAGGCCTGGTCGTGGCCTTCACCTGGCTGGGCTTCAACACCGACTTCGTGCCGGCGCTGCCGGTAGGCCTGATGAAGATCCTGTCCGGCGCCGGCGCCCGGGGGCTGATGGTCGATGTGATGACCACCTATGGTGTGGACTCCTTCCAGGGCCGGCTGGCCGCCATCATCCAGGGTTCGACCGAAACCACCCTCTATGTGCTGGCCGTATACTTCGGCAGCGTCAATGTGCGCAACACCCGCCACGCGCTCGGCTGCGCCCTGTTTGCCGATGCCGTGGGCTTGGTCGCCGCCGTGTGGATTGCCTACCTCTTCCGTTGATTTGTTGTACGACAACAACGTGCATGTGCTGACTTGCAGTCATTTGTTTGCATGGCGCTTGGTGCGTCGCAACAAGTCGTGTATAGTGAAGTCTGTCTCCTCCACCACCTCGGTGGATTCCAACCCGCGCAAAACCTGCGCGGGTTTTTTTTGCCCAAAATCTGGGGAATCGGCGATGTGCGTAGGGCTTTCCCCTCGCTGAACTTCTGAAATGTGACAGCGGCACTGTCTTGCGTCACATTTCCCTGTATTGGTGCAAACCCGCACCCCGGTCGCGCAAAGACACGGCAATTCGCGATTTTGTTGCGACGCAACAATAGTCCCCGTAGAGTGGTATCGGTACTCACCCTGAGACGTCTCGTCCCACCGTCCGAACCATGCGCCGCGCCCCGCGCTTCATTTCTGTCTGGCCCGATGCCGCTCACCTTCAGCGGGGCGTGGTCTACGCCCTCTCGTTCTTCGCGCTGGCCGGCATTGCATGGCTGACGGGCGATAACGGCTATCTCTGGTCGGCCACGGCCTCGATCTGGACCTGCCTGGCCGATCGCCCTGGCACGGCGGCCGCCCGCATGCGCGCGTTGGGCGCCGTGGGCATTGGCGGCGCCGGGGCCAGCCTGCTTGGTGCAAGCTTCGCCACCTCGCCGTTGGCCGCCGTGGCGGTGGTGCTGGCGGGCGGCATCGTTGCCGGGCTGGCGGAAATACGCGGGCCCGCGGCGGCGCTTTGCTTCAAGCTGCTGTATGTCGTGCTGATCGCCGCCTGCCTGCAGCCGGTGGTTGGGCCCTCGGTCATCGCGCACGCCTGGATGGCCGGCATCGATTTTCTGCGCGGGGGCGTGTTTGCCTGTCTGGTCTGTCTGGTGCTGATTCCGTCGCAGCGCGACGGCCGGCCCAGGCTCGAAATCATCGCCGCCTACGACGCGCTGCAACGTTTCGCCGATTGCCTGGCCGCGCCGGGCCTGCACGACACCTCGGTGAACAAGCAGGAGATTCGTCAGCGCATCGAGGCCGCCCGCGCCGCGGTGGCGGCCCGCCGGGGCATGATCGATCCGGTGGGGCTGCTGCACTACGCCTACGCCGTCACGGTGGCCGATGCCATCTTCGCCCTGCTGATCGTCGCCAACGAACTGCGCGAGCGGGCCGGTGCGCGGCACGACTTGCCGCTGGCCTACGCCGCGCGCTGCCTGGCCGATACGCAGGAGCAGGTACGCCAGGCGCTTGCGCGTCACGCGCCGGACCTGCCCGCGCTGAGCGTCATGCTTGACCGCGATATCCGCCGCCTGGTCGGACAGCGCGCCAACGCCGGCGCACCGCCCGCCTATCAGTCCGCGCTCGCCGCGCTGGCCCAGCATCCGGCGTTCGAACGCTGGCGCGAGCAGTTCGTCTGGCCGGGCACACGGCTGGCTGGCCTTGCCGATCGGCTGGGGCACACACTCGCCGACATTGCCGCGCGCGATGCCCGCGTCACGCGGCACGCGCTGCGGCTGGCATTTGCCGGCGGGCTGAGCCTGCTGCCGTCGCAACTGCTGCAGGCCGACCACGGCTACTGGGTGGCCGTGACGGTGATCATGGTGCTCAGCCCGCGCCTGCAGACCACGCGTCAGGTGTCGTTCCTGCGCTTTGCGGGATCACTGGCCGGTGCGTTGCTGGCGTGTGGCATCGGCCTGGCGCACCCGTCCGCGATGCTGGCGCTCGGCGTCAGTGCGGTGTTCCTCGCCGCGGCCTACACGCTGCGCCTGGCCGGTAACCCGGGCGGCTTCGCCTTCTGCCTCACGCCGGCCGTGATCCTGTTTTCATGGCTCGGCGAGCCGTCTTCCAGCAGCAGCCACGTCGCGGCACTGAGGGGGCTGGATACCGCAATCGGCTGCGTGATCGCGCTGGCCAGCTACTACGTGCTGGCGCCGCGCGCCGAACTCTCGCGCGTTTATCGGCACAGTCTCGACGCGTTGTCGGTCAATGCCGTGTACCTGCGCGCGGCCTTTGCCAGCGCCCGCCATCTCGGCAGCGGCGGCCCCAGCCCCCGGCTGGAAGCGTTGCGGGTGGCGGCAGGCCGGGCCTCGACCCGCGCCGAAGATACGCTGGCGCAGTGCGCTGGTGATTTCGATCCCAGCCTCGCCAAGGCCCACGCGGCCTTGCATGGCACGGCGCGCCGCATGGCATCGCTGGCGGGGCTAGTGCGTGCGGGTGCCGAATCGGGCGAAGCGCATGCGCGGCCCGGGCCAGCCATCCAGACGCTGCTGACCGATCTCGAAACGCGGCTCGCCGAAGTGGCCGTGCGTCCCGGGCGGACCGGCGTCACCGCGGCAGTGGCCCCGGCGCGGCCGGCGCCGCTGACACCCTCCGACCCGCCGTTCGACCACTTCCTGGCCGAACAGGCCACCTATGCGGACACCCATATCGATAGCGCGCATCACACGATTGCCAGCCTGCGCTCGCTCGCCACGGAACAGGTCATGAGCGCGCGCACCCGCATGCCGGGCGCACGCGCGGGGTGAGCGTTTCAAACGGGAAGGTAGCGCGCGCGGGAGTCGAGAAGGGGACACGGGGCCGCATCGCCGCCCGTCAGGAACACTGCTGCACTGCGCAACCGGGCCGGCTTGCCTGACACCTCCGATTGCCTATATTGAAGGGATATTCGCCGTTTCCCCGTTCCGGCAAAACGAGGTGCTGCCATGGTCGAAATCAACTTCCCCACCATCAACCCCACGTACTGCGGCGCCAGCCTGACGCTGTCGTGCCCCGCCACCGTCAACGGCAACTCGTCCCAGTACTCGGTCACGGCAGAAGCGCTAGAGGCCTATTGCGGCGCGCGGTCCGCGCGCGAAGAAGATCTGCGGCACGCGTTCAGCACCAACCGCAAGCGCATCGAACAACTCGCGGAATCGCTATTCGAGTTGACCGAAGCGCGCGAAATCGTACTGCGCGGCGGGCACTTCCGCTTCGCCGGCTGACTGGGGCCGACGGCGTCGCTGCCCGCCGTCAAGTGGCTTCAAGCGGCTTCAAGCGGCTCCAAGCAGCCCTCAGTCCGCTGTTTCCTTGCCACGCACCAGCAGAACCGGCATCGTCGACTGGCGGATCACCGCTTCCGCCACGCTGCCCAGCACCAGCCGGCGCACGCCCCGGCGGCCATGCGTGCCAATCACCAGCAGGTCGGCGCCCCAGGCGCTGGCGGCGGCATTGATCGAGCCGGCGATGTCGCCGATCACGGCCGGGTCGGTCACGAGCTTCGTCTCGCACTTCACGCCGGCATCGCCGAGCAACCGGGCGGCATCCTCGAGGGCTTTCTTGCCACTGTCGACATAGGCGCGCTCGATCTGCGTCGGGTCATAGAAGCCCGCATCGAACAGCATCACGCCGTTATCGACGACATAAAGCGCCAGAACCGTGCCGCCACCGCTGGCCACGCGAATCGCTTCCTGCAAAGCCAGGTTCGACGTGGTGCTGCCATCCACCGCCACCACGATCTTGCTGTAAGCCGTGCTCGACATCGTCTTTCCTCCAAAACGAAGATGAATCTCGATACTACACGTTGCGTCGAGCGCACGTAGACGAACGGCCAGCCCTCATTAAATTGACCGACCGGTCGGCTTATATATATAGTGAGCAGACCGTCGGCCCGGCGCCCCGCAAGCAGCCAGATCTGGCCGGCGTCGGCACCCCCAAAGAGGAACCAAGGAGACGCGATGTACACACAGAGCCTCGACCTGCCCGGCCAGCCGCCCGCCGTCGCCCCGGCCGACGCCATCGTGGCCGACCGGCAGGCCGCCTTCGATGCGCGCATCGCTGAAGACGAGAAGATCGAGCCGATGGACTGGATGCCCGACGCCTATCGCAAGACGCTGGTGCGGCAGATCTCGCAGCACGCCCATTCCGAGATCATCGGCATGCAGCCGGAAGGCAACTGGATCAGCCGCGCGCCGTCGCTCAAGCGCAAGGCCATCCTGCTGGCCAAGGTGCAGGACGAAGGCGGTCACGGCCTCTATCTGTATAGCGCGGCGGAAACCCTCAACGCCTCGCGCGACGAACTGGTCGACGCGCTGCACACCGGCCGCGCCAAGTATTCGTCGATCTTCAACTACGCCACGCTGACGTGGGCCGATGTCGGCGTGATCGGCTGGCTCGTGGATGGCGCGGCGATCATGAACCAGATTCCGCTCTGCCGCTGCTCTTATGGCCCCTATGCGCGCGCCATGATCCGCATCTGCAAGGAAGAGTCGTTCCACCAGCGCCAGGGCTTCGACGCGCTGCTGGCCATGATGCGCGGCACCGAGGCGCAGCGCGCCATGGTGCAGGACGCCGTCAACCGCTGGTGGTTCCCGGTGCTGATGATGTTCGGGCCGCCCGATGCGGCCTCCACCAACAGCGCCCAGACCATGGCCTGGGGCATCAAGCGCATTTCCAACGACGACCTGCGCCAGAAGTTCGTCGACGCCACGGTCGAGCAAGCCAAGGTGCTTGGGGTTGCCCTGCCCGACCCCGGGCTGGTCTGGAACGAGGAGCGCGGCCACTACGACTACAGCCCGCTCGACTGGGAAGAATTCTGGCGTGTGATCAACGGCGACGGCCCGTGCAACCGCGAGCGCCTGGCCACGCGCGTGAAAGCGCACGACGACGGCGCCTGGGTGCGCGAAGCCGCCCTCGCCCATGCCGAAAAACGCGCGCGGCGCGAGGCGCCGGCCAAGGCCGCCTGACCCCCTGCCTCCGGAGAACACCACGATGACACAACAGAAGGAATGGCCGCTGTGGGAAGTATTCGTCCGCAGCAAGCAAGGCCTGGAACACAAGCACTGCGGCAGCCTGCACGCCGCCGACGCCAGCCAGGCGCTGCACATGGCACGCGATGTCTACACGCGCCGGCAGGAAGGCGTATCGATCTGGGTGGTGCCGTCGTCGGCCATCACGGCGAGCGCGCCGGCGGAAAAGGCCGAGCTGTTCGACCCCGCCGCCGACAAGATCTACCGGCATCCCACCTTCTACCAGCTGCCCGACGAAGTGAACCACATGTAAGGCCGGCACCATGACGCAAACCATTGAAGCCGACGGCCACACCCTCGCCCGCCTGCCGCTGGCACAAACCGCGCCCTTGCAATACGTGCTGCGCCTGGCCGACAACGCGCTGATCCTGGGCCAGCGCAACGCCGAATGGTGCGGCCATGGCCCCGTGCTGGAAGAAGACATCGCCATGGCCAATATCAGCCTCGACCTGATCGGCCAGGCGCGCCTGCTCTACAGCCATGCCGGCACGCTCGAAGGCCAGCTGACCGGCCGCGCGCGGCACGAGGACGACTACGCCTACTGGCGCGCCGAGCACGACTTCCGCAACTGGACGCTGCAGGAGCTGCCGCACCACGGCCCGCTGGCCGGCACGGCGCGCGCCGACCGCGACTACGCCGTCACGATCATGCGCAACTTCCTGTACAGCGCGCTGATGGCCGAACTCTGGCCCGCGCTCGGCCAGAGCCGCGACGCCGAACTGGCGGCCATCGCCGAAAAATCCGCCAAGGAGGTGCGCTACCACCTGCACCACGCGGCGGACTGGGTCGTCAGGCTCGGCGACGGCACCGAGGCGTCGCACGAACGGATGCAGCGCGCGCTCGACCACCTGCTGCCGTACATGAACGAATGCTTCGCCGTGGATGCGGTGGAACAGGAAGCCGCCGCGCAAGGCGTGGGCGTGCTGGCCGCGGACCTGCGCGAAGCCTGGGAAGCCACGGTCAACGCCACGCTAAACGACGCCACGCTGCGCCGGCCCGCGCCGTCGGCGTTCCTGTCGTCCGGCAAGCACGGTGTCCATTCCGAGCACATGAGCTACCTGCTGGCGGAACTGCAGGGCCTGGCGCGCGCGCACCCTGGCGCGCAGTGGTAACGCAAGGAATTGCCATGCGCACGCACCCGGCCCCCGGTGTCTCGCCCTTCGCACCGCATTTCGCCGAAACGGCGGCGGTGACTGCCACGCCCGAGGCGCCCGAGGCACGCATTGCGCGCGCCTGGGCGGCGCTCGAAGCCGTGCCCGACCCCGAGATCCCGGTGGTATCGATCCGCGATCTCGGCATCCTGCGCGATGTGCGGCTGGCTGACGACGGCCTGACCGTCGAGGCCATCATCACGCCGACCTATTCGGGCTGCCCGGCGATGTCCCAGATCGAGGAAGACGCGGGACGCGCGCTGCAGGCCGCCGGGCTGGCGCCGTGGCGGGTGCGCACCGTGCTGGCGCCCGCCTGGACGACGGACTGGATCACCGAGGCAGGCCGCGCCAGCCTGCGCGCCTATGGCATTGCGCCGCCCGGCCAATGCGCCGCCACCCCGGCGAGCGGCAACGTCCAGCCGCTGCGTTTCACGCCGCGCACGGCGCCGGGCCCGGTCATCGCCTGTCCGCATTGCGGCAGCGTGCATACCCAGGAGCTGTCGCGCTTTGCGTCCACGGCCTGCAAGGCGCTGTATCGCTGCCTGGACTGCCGCGAACCGTTCGACTACTTCAAACCCTATTGAGCACCGCCCGGCCATGACTCCACAGTTCCATCCGCTGCGCGTGGCGCAAGTGCGCCCCGAAACGTCGGACACCGTCTCGATTGCCTTCGACGTGCCGCCCGAACTGCGCGACGCCTACCGCTTCACGCAGGGCCAGTTCCTGACGCTCAAGGCGCCGGTCGACGGCAAGGACGTGCGGCGCTCCTATTCCATCTGCTGCGGCGTGCAGGACTACGACGAGCGCGGCGAACTGCGCGTGGCGGTGAAGCTGGTGGACGACGGCGTGTTTTCCACGTGGGTGCACGACAACGTGGCCGCCGGCCAAGTGCTCGACGTGATGACGCCGGATGGCCGCTTCCACGTGCCGCTGGACACCGGCACCGCGCGCCACTACGTGGCCTTCGCGGCGGGCAGCGGCATCACGCCGGTGCTGTCGCTGATCCGCACCACGCTGGCCGTGGAGCCGCGCAGCCGGTTCACGCTGGTCTATGGCAACCGCAGCGTGGACACCATCATCTTCTCCGAGGCGCTGGAAGACCTGAAGAATCAGTATCTGTCGCGCTTCACGCTGTACCACGTGCTGTCGCGCCAGCCACAGGAGGTGGATCTGCTGCACGGCCGCCTCGACCGCGAGCGCGTGAGCGCCTTCCTGGCAGCGCTGCTGCCGGCAGACGATATCGACGCCGCATTCGTCTGCGGGCCGGCGTCGATGATCGACGAGGTGGAAGACGCCCTGAAGGCGGCCGGCATCGACCCGCACCGCATCCACGCCGAACGCTTCGGCGTGCCGCTGGCACAGCCCGGACAGCCCAGGCGCACGCAGCCGGCCGCCACCGACCATGCCGGCACCGCCGAACTGGTGGTCGTGCTCGACGGCAAGCAGCACAAGATGCGCCTGCCGCTGGCCGACGCCAATGTGCTGGACACCGCGCTGGCCGCCGGCCTGGACTTGCCGTACGCGTGCAAGGGCGGCGTCTGCTGTACCTGCCGGGCCAAGGTACTCGAAGGCGAGGTGGAAATGGAGAAGAACTACACGCTGGAGCCGTGGGAAATGGAAAAGGGCTTCGTGCTGACCTGCCAGGCGCGGGCGCTGACGCCCCGGGTGGTGGTCAGCTACGACGAAAGGTAACGGCTGACCGGTGTCAAGGGGCCGGCGCACTATGGCGGGAAACCCACATGTCAGACGGCCGCCGATGCCCGGCGTGCCATGCACCGTGATTACAATGGCGGAACACGCTTCACGCGTCGCATCGCCCGCCGATCCACCGCCAGCCGGCGAGTCGGGCGGCCGCGGCCGGAGGTCCGGCGTCCGTCGCACCCTATACAATCACGGTCATGCAATACATACATGTCGTCAACGGCGATGTCGCGGGCAACACGCTGCGCCAGGCACTGGCCCAGGCGGCCCGCCCCGATCCGGTAGTCGTCCTGCGCGACGATCTCGCCGTGGGTCCGATCGCCGATATCGACAGCACCGGCCTGATCCGCTCCGGCTTCTGGCAGCGGGTGGCCCCGCATACCGACATCGACTTCGGCGCCGAGATGCGCATGGCACTCGACCAGCTCCAGCAGCTGCGCCGCGACGACATGGAAGTGGCCGTCTGGCACGGCCAGAGCGCCTCCGACCAGCTCATGCTGCGCCGGGTGGTGTTCCACCTCTATCAAGCCCCGCAGCGCATCAACGAGGTGCCCATGGACCTGCGCGAGCTGGAAGCGCCCGCGCACGGCAGCCTGACCGCCATCGGCATGTATCCGGCAGCCCGCCTGGCGCGCCGCTTTTCGACGATCGCGCCGGTATCGGTGCTGCGGCTGGGCCGCCTCGGCTACGAGTGGCAGCAGAACGTGAAGGAAAACGCCGACGTGCGGCTGTGGAAGGGCAACACGCTCGTGCCGGCCGCGTACCACAACATCGACGACGTGGTACTCGAGCGTGCGCCGGACGACTGGTCGCCCGCGGCACAGGTGGTGGCCAGCGTGATGGGCGCCATCGAAGGCCTGCTGGCCAGCGACTGGTTCGTCTTCTGGCGCTGTCGAGAGCTGGTCAGCACGGGCCAGCTGGAGCTGCGCGGCAACCCCGAAAGCCTGGAATCCTGCGAAATCCGCCGCCACCCACTCGCAGCCGGCGCCGAGTGACGCCGTAGCGCACGCCCAACCTCCCAACCGGCGGATCGATCCGACCCTTATGGCAAGAACCAAAGCGCCCGATTTCGAGGCGCAACGTGAACAGATTCTCGACCTGGCGGCCGCTGCCTTCGCCGCCACCAGCTATCCCAGCACCTCGATGGCCGACCTTGCCGCGGCCTGCGGCACGTCCAAGGCGCGCCTGTACCACTACTACGAAAGCAAGGAAGCGATCCTGTTCGACCTGCTCGACCGCTACACGCGGCAGCTGATGGCGATCATCACCGAGGTCGAAGCCGAGAGCCAGCGCCAGGGGCGCAGCCATCGCGAGATGTTCGGGCAGTTGCTGCGCGCATTTCTGGCCGAATACGAGACCTCGCAAACCCGCCATATCGCGCTGATCAACGACGTGAAGTTCCTGGCCGAGGAACAGCGCGACCAGATCCTGCGGCGCGAGCGCGACGTGGTGGGCGCATTCTCGCGCCTGCTGCGGCTCGCGTATCCCGAGCGCGTAACGGCCGAGAACCAGACGGCCCTGACCATGACCGTCTTCGGCATGATCAACTGGACCTTCACCTGGCTCAAGCCGGGCGGCAAGCTGTCGTATGCGCAGTTCGCCGAGATGGTGGTCAACCTGCTCGAGAACGGCCTGACGCCCGGCGCCAGGTAAGCTGCCCGGATCTACTGCCCAGGCCGCCGGGGCAGCCGGATACGCCAGCGCGGCGGCCTGCGGTGCTTCAGCCGGCTAGGACCACTCCGCCTCTTCACGCTTCTGCCGCTGGTCGCGATCCTGGCGGAACATTTCCTCCAGTTCGTCGCGCGCCTGCTTGGCCAGCGACACCAGCTTCTTCTGGTCCTTGTAGTACGGATAGAAGCGGTTGATACCCTCGATGTTGTGCCGGCGGAAACGCAGCGCCACGCTGCGCGCCTCCACGCGGTCGAAGCCCAGCCCTTCCAGCACGCGGCGTCCCAGCATCAGCGAGCCCTCGAACATCTCGCGCTCGTAGTTCTCGATACCCCGGTCCTTGAGCTGGTAGACGTGCGACACGTGCCGCGCGCGGGTGTAGATCTTGAGGTCTGGCCAGCGATGGCGCACCTTGTCGATCAGCGCGAGATTGTCGTCCATGTCCTCGATGGACACGATCAGGATCTTTGCCTCGCCGGCACCCGCCGCTTCCAGCAGGTCGATGCGCGTGGCATCGCCGTAGAAGATCTTGAATCCGTACTGGCGCAGGAATTCGATCTGGTCCGGATCATGGTCGAGCACGGTCACGCCGATGCCCTGCGCGTACAGCAGGCGGCCGATGATCTGGCCGAAGCGCCCAAAGCCCGCAATGATCACCGGATGATGATGATTCGTCACTTCGTCGTCGGGACGCTGCGCCATGGCGTTGAGCCGTGGCGCCAGCAGGCGGTCGAAAGCCAGCAGCAGCAACGGCGTGGCCACCATCGACAGCGCCACGATCAGCACCAGCAGCGCTTCGGTGTCGCGCGGCAGCAGACCCACCGTGCGCGCCTCGGAAAACACCACGAACGCGAATTCGCCGCCTTGCGAGATCAGCAGGCCGAACAGCAGCCATTGCCCGCGCGCCACGCCGAAGCGCCGCGCCAGCAGCGTCAGCACGGCCGTTTTCACCAGCACGAATGCCAACACCAGGCCGGCCACCGTGCCCGGCTGCTGGGCCAGGATGCCGAAGTCGATGGACATGCCCACGGCCATGAAGAACAGGCCCAGCAGCAAGCCCTTGAACGGCTCGATGTCGGCCTCCAGCGCATGGCGATATTCCGAATCGGCCAGCAGCACACCCGCCACGAAGGTACCCAGCGCCATCGACAGGCCCACGGCGTCCATCATCAGCGCGATGCCCACCACCAGCAGCAGCGAGAAGGCCGTGAACATCTCCCGCATGCCGGTGCGGGCTATCACACGCAGGGCCGGCCGCACCAGATAGCGTCCGCCCACCACCACCGCGCCGATCACGGCCACGGCCTTGGCCGCGGTGTGCCAGTTCTCGGGGCCATGGGCGCTGGCGCCCACGCCATCGGCCGCCAGCAGCGGCAACAGCGCGATCATCGGGATCGCCGCGATATCCTGGAACAGCAGCACGCCGAAGCTGGCCGCCCCGGCGCCGGTATTCATCAGGTTGCGTTCCGCCAGCGTGGCGAAAGCAATCGCGGTGGAAGACAGCGCCAGCCCCAGGCCCGCCACCACTGCCACCTGCCACGGCGCCCCGAACAGCGCCGCGACGGTGCCAAGCGCCAGCGCGCACGCGGCCATCTGCGTGGTGCCATAGCCGAAGATCGACTGGCGCAGCATCTTGAGCTTGCGCGGTTCCAGTTCCAGGCCAATCACGAACATCATCAGCACGACGCCGAACTCCGAGAAATGGAGGATCGACTCGACATTGGTCACCAGCCGCAGCGCGAACGGCCCGATCGCGGCGCCCGCGATCAGGTAGCCGAGTACCGCCCCGAGCTGGAAGCGGCGCGCCAACGGCACCGCCACGACGGCTGCCACCAGGAACACCAGCAGGGCAATCAGGAAATCATGCTGGTTCATGCGGCATCCTCTTCGTTCTCCTCGGTTTCCGGCCACTCCTGGGTTTCCGGCGGTAGCGGCGGCGGGGCCAGATGGCGGGCCACGTGTTCGATATGCAAGGCCACGGCGTCGGTGTCGGCGCGGTCGGCGTCATGCAGCACCACCGGCGGCAGCCAGGTCATGCCGCACACCTGCGCGGTCTGCTCCAGCGGCAGCAGAAAGTCTTCGAGCGGATGGCCGTGGGTACCGTCCGGCCCGTAGGAATCGGCATGCCCGCCGGTGCTAACCACGGCAAGCATCGACTTGCCCCGCAACGCGGTGCCGCCGGGGCCATAGGCCCAGCCCATCTCCAGTACGTCATCGAGCCACAGCTTCATCAGCGCCGGCACGCTGTACCAGCGCACGGGGAACAGCAGCACCACCGTTTCGGCGGTGGACAGCAGCCGCTGCTCGGCCACGACATCGATGTCGTAATCCACATAGAGACGGTAAAGCTCGCGTACGGCCACGTGCGGTAATTCGGCCAGGGCCTCGGCAAGCGGGTGATTGACGCGGGAGCGCCGGGGCGCGGGATGCGCATAGATCACAACAATCGGGGGCTCGTTCATGAAAACCTGAGTTCGTTCCCTGCGCAGGGATGGATGGAACAGACAAGCCAGGACGTGCGGCGTTGCACCAAATCAACAACGCGTAGCGATGTGATGTCCTTGCCGCTCATCTAAGTCCTTGAATTGGCGCTTCTTTTCGAATGGCAGCCGGCTTCCGCCCAGATTCGCGACCGCGGAAGCTTACGCGAGACTGACAATTCCACTACAATACTTTTCGCGTCGCAGCAACCTAGTGTTTGCCCGGATCCGGCATTTTGCATCACAAGCCGTCGATCTGCAGCAAGGGCAGCGTCAACCACTGCAACGGCGCTATTTTCAATCTGAATACCCAAGAAGGAAACCAAGTGAACCCGCTCGAACTGAGCAAGGCCGTCGGCGCCGTTACCGACGAAGATCTTCGCCGTGCAGCCGAGGCCCGCCAGGCCGCCCCGCGCCATACCGTGCTGGTGCGCGAACTGGCCGCGCACCACCGCGCGCGTCTGCTCAAGCATTTTCTCGCGCTGGGCGAGGAAGATCGCCTGCTCCGCTTCGGCCAGTCCGTTGGTGACCATGTGGTCGAAGCCTATGTGGAAAGCATCGATTTCGACCACGACAGCGTATTCGGCGTTTATGACGAGCATCTGGAACTGGTGGGCGTCGGACACTTCGCCAACCTGCGCGACAACGCCCAGGGCCGCGTAGCGGAATTCGGGGTCTCGGTGTCCAAGAGTGCCCGCGGACGCGGCATCGGCAGCGCCCTGTTCGAGCGCGCCGCCATGCACGGCCGCAACACCAGCGTGCGCACGCTGTACATGCACTGCCTGTCGCGCAATGCGGCGATGATGCATATCGCGAAGAAGGCCGGCATGAAGGTGCAGTACGCGTATGGCGAGGCCGATGCCTACCTGGAACTGCCGCCCGCCGACACGGTGAGCCGCCTGACGGAAGCCATCGACGAGCAGGTGGCCGACCTGGACTACATGGTTCGCCGCAACCTGCGCGATGTTCGCCGGTTCGGCCTGCGCTTCTGGCGCTCGCTGGTGCCGCAGAAGGGCACCGCCTGATCTCGCACCGGCCATGCAAAACGGCGCACCCTTGCGGTGCGCCGTTTTCGTTTGGGGACAACGCCGTCAGGCGCCAGCCACTGGCAGTGCGGTGGTGTCCTTGATCGATTCGAGTGCAAAGCTCGAACGCACGTCGATTACCGATGGGTGCGCCAGCAGTTGCTCCTGCATGAAGCGCGCAAAGTGCTCCATGTCCTCCACGTAGACCTTCAGCAGCAGATCCATTTCACCGGTCATCGCATGGCAGGCCGCCACTTCCGGCCAGTTCTGGATGGCGGCGCGGAACAGGTCCAGCGGTGCCTTGCCCTTCGGCGTGCCGCCCTGCTTTTCCAGGCGGACGTTGATGTACGCGAGCAGGCCCAGGCCAATCTTGTTCGGCTCCAGCAGCGCCGCGTACTGGCGAATCACGCCAATTTCCTCCAGCCGACGGATACGACGCAGGCAGGGGCTCGGCGACAGATTCACGCGCTCCGCCACTTCCAGGTTGGTCAGCCTCCCGTTGGTCTGCAGGACCTCCAGAATTTTCCGGTCGATCTTGTCCAGCTCCACCTTGCTCACGTTTTGTTGCTCCGCAATATGTTTGTCGGCAATTTTTTTGCGCAAATTTAGCAAGTCGTGCACAAGTCCGCAATTTATTTCAGCGAAGACCCCTTGCGGTGGCCAAATGCGGCGGGCGCATGCATCACGTTCGGAAGGCAAGGTTGGTGCCAGCCCTGGCCCTGCACCAAGCAAAAAACGCGGCCCGGAGGCCGCGTTTCTGGCTGAACAGCGATCGCGTCAGTTGCCGCTGGACGACGGGGCGGCCGGTGCGGATGCGCCGCCCGGGCCGCGGCGCTGCATGCGGTCCATCCGGTCCTTGTGCATCTTCTGCATGTCCGTCTGGATCTCGGCCATGGTCACCTTGCCATCATGGTTCGCGTCGAGTTTGTCGAAGCGGTCGGCCATGCGCGGGAAGGCAGCCTTGAACTCGTCGCGCGTCAGCGCGCCGTCGTTGTTCTTGTCCGCGGCCTTGAACTTGCTTTCGAACTCGGCCTTCATCTCGGCGCGGCGCTGCTCCCAGGCGCTCTTGCGGTAGGCAGCCATTTCCGACTTGTCGAGCTTGCCGTCGTGGTTGGTGTCGATCTTGTTGAACAGCGCGTCGGCTTCGGCCTTCGAGATCGTGCCATCGCCGTCGGTGTCGATCGACTTCATCATCATGCCGCCATGATGATCGCCGCGGACACCCATGTGGTGGTGGCCGGGGCCCCCCTGCGGTGCCGCTTGCGGAGCGGGCGGCGCGGCCGGTGCCGGCGAGGTCTGGGCCATGGCGGCGCCAGCGGCCAGGAAGACGGCCGAGGCCGCGATCAGGTTCTTGAGGGTCTGCGTCTTGTGAGTGCGTTGCATGTCTGTGCTCCTTTTCATCACGTTGGGCATGTACGGATTAGAACGCAGACAATCGCGCCAAGTTGGCACTTTTAATACGATGTTACGGTGCTCACAGAATCGACTCGCGGCGTAAACAGACGCAAGACAGTCAAATATTGCGCAACAGGTTGAAATTCGTATTTCTACGATTTGATCAGTCGCCAGGCGGCTGGTTCTCGCCGCCCGGGTTCTGCGGCGTCATGGGCTGCAGGGTCGGCGTGGGCTGCGGGAAGTTCTGGGGCGGCACAAAACCCTGCTGAGGCTGGGCCATCGGCTGCTGCGTTTGCACAGGGGCGGTGGCCATTGGCGGCGGGGCGGACTGCACGGGCGCGGGCATCGGCGTCGCCAGCGGCGCGGCAGCGCCAGACGGCGGTGCGGCCGGCACATTGGCTGGCCGACCCACCGACACAGTGTTCTGCAGCGGCAGCGCGATCTCCTGGCGTACGCCGTTGCGCTCGATGACGATCTTGCGGCCATGGATTTCGGCCAGTCGAATCTGCGACGACAGCGAAGCCCCGGCCCGCACGGCCTTGGGCGGCCCGCCATCGAGCGACAGGATGGCCGCCGCCGGCCCCACGCCGTCCAGATCCGCCACCACGCCAATCAGTTGCACGTCGCGTACGCCCGACTGCGCGCTGCCACCGAACAGCGTGGCCACCGCGCCAGTTTCCACGGCCTCGGTCTGCGCCACGCGGGCCGAATTGGGGACGGGGATGGTCCGCATCGCGCTGAACGTCAGCACCCAGTGTGTCACCAGCGCGCAAAGCGCAACAAAAAGCAGCAGGCTGGCCACGCGTGGCAGCCAGGCAGCGGACAGGTCGAAGCGAAGGGCGGGCCGGGTCAGGGTTGGCACAAGCAGAACGCCGGGCGGCGATGACAAGGGGACCGCCTAGCGTACCAGACGCATGTGTCCCTTGTCTGTCGGCAGTCAACCCTGCCCGATCAGCCGACGATCGACCAACGATCGGCCGACGATCAGAGCAGATCGTCGAGCAGGTCCGGACCGAACACTTCGCGGTGGATATGGCCCACCGGAATGCCCGCGCCGATCAGCGCGTGGCGCTGCGCCTGCATGAACCCGAGCGGGCCGCACAGGTAGAAGCGCGCGTCGTTGAAGGCCGCGGTGTCTTCCGCCTTCAGCAGCGACTCGATCGGCATGGTGCCTTCGTGGTCGTAGTCGCGGCCCGACACATCGTCACCCTGCGGCGACTCGTAGCTGATATGGGTACGCAGGTTCGGCATGCGTTCGCGCGCCCACGCCAGGTCGTTGCGGTGCGCATGGTGCCCGCCGTGCCGCGCAGCGTGCGCGAACAGCACCGGACGATGCGGATTCTCGTGCGCCAGCGTGCGCAGCACGGACACCATCGGCGTGACGCCAATCCCGGCCGACATCAGCACGATGGGGCGGCGGTCGTCGATCTCCGGTGCAAAATCGCCCCAGGGCGTGCTCACCTGCAACGTGGTGCCGACATGCGCGTTGTCGTGCAGCCAGTTCGAAACGGCGCCGGCCGGCGTTTCGGCATCGCCCGGCTCGCGCTTGATCGAGATGCGCCAGGTCGGCACGCCCCGCTCGCCCGAAAGCGAATACTGGCGCAGCTGGCGGTGCCCGTCGGCGAAGATGGCTTCCACGCTGATGTACTGGCCCGGCGCAAAGTCACGCAGCGGCTTGCCGTCGACGGCGGCCAGCGTCAGGGCCACGACCTGGTCGCCCTCCTGCTCGCGGCCAACCACGTTCACACCGATCAGTTGGCCGGCCTTGACGTTGTGACGGTCGTACAGGCGCGCCTCGGCGGCGATCAGCTCGCCTGCCAGCAGCCAGTACGCTTCGTCCCAGGCCGCCAGCAGCGGCGGGGTGGCGGCTTCGCCCAGCACGGCCGCAATGGCTTCGAGCAGATACTTGCCGACGATCGGGTAATGCGCCGGGGTCAGTCCGACGGCAACATGCTTGTGGACGATGCGCTCCACCACCGGCGCCAGCACATCGGCACGGTCGACGTTCGCCGCGTAGGCGAACACGGCCGACGCCAGCGACTGCTGCTGCGAGCCGTTGGCCTGGTTGCCCATGTTGAACAGGCGCGTCAGTTCGGGCCGGGCCGCGAACATCTCGCGATAGAAGTGCGTGGTAATGGCAAGACCGTGCTCGCGCAGCACGGGAACGCTGGCATCGATATAGGGGCGGGAAGCAGCGGACAACATCAGCAAAACTCCTGTTTTCATGCATTTCAAATGCATGTTTTTTCGCACAATAAGCCGGCGTCAGCACGGGGGCGGGACACTCTTCCCGCAGCTTCAGGCCGCGCGCCGGCTCAGAAAATCTCGATGCAGGCTGATGATCGACTCGGCGGTGCGGCTGCCGGTAACTTCGGCCAGCGTAATGCCGTCCAGCGCCCGGTAGAACGCTTCCTCGGCCTCGTCCAGCGCGCGCTTCAGCCGGCAATTGCCGTGCAGCGCACATGGCGGGTCGGTGCAGTCGATGATCGACTTGTGCCCTTCCAGCTCGCGCAGGATGGTGCCGACCGACAGCTTTTCCGCACCCGGGCCCAGCTGCAGGCCGCCATGACGCCCACGCGTGGCCGTGATCCAGCCCAGCTTCGAGAGCCGCGCCGCCACTTTCACAAGGTGGTTGTGCGAGATCTCGAACTGCTGGCCGACCTCGGCGATCGTGATCGGACGGGTGCCGTCGCCGCGTGACACATACATCAGCAGGCGCAGGGCGTAGTCGGAAAATCGGGTCAGTTGCATCGTGCTTCGCATATTAGATAACGTGCATTGAGAATGCAAGATTTTTGTTGCAGTTGCACATTGGTACACAAATCGCCGGCCGGGGCGTCAGAGGCGCATCAAACAGTCATGCGGCGAGGGTTATACTCTTCGACCATATTCCGACATCCAGGCATATCGAACGATGCACAGAACTTCCGACCAGACCCCGACCCTCCAGAATCGTCGCCGCCGCGCCCGTGGCTTCACGCTGATCGAAATCATGGTGGTCATCGTGATCCTCGGGGTGCTGGCCGCGCTGGTGGTTCCCAAGATCATGAGCCGTCCGGACGAGGCGCGCATCGTCGCGGCCCGCCAGGACATCTCGTCCATCATGCAGGCGCTCAAGCTCTACCGGCTGGACAACGGCCGCTACCCGACCACCGAGCAAGGCGTGTCGGCCCTCGTGAGCAAGCCCACGACCGAGCCGATTCCGAACAACTGGAAGGGCGGCGGCTACCTCGAGAAGCTGCCGAAGGACCCCTGGGGCCATCCGTACCAGTACCTGAATCCGGGCGTGCGCGGCGAGATCGACGTGTTCAGCTTCGGTGCCGACGGCCAGGCCGGCGGCAGCGGCAACGACGCCGATATCGGCAACTGGGAATAAGCACCCCCTTTCCTCATGACTCCGGCGATGCCGCGCGGCCTGGCCGCCCTCCCCCAGCGCCGCCGGCTGCACGGCTTCACGCTACTTGAACTGCTGGTGGTCATGGTGATCGCCGGCATCGTCATTTCCCTCGTGGCCGTCAACGCCACGCCCAATGATCGCGGCCGCGTGCTCGACGATGGCCAGCGCATCGCACGCCTGTTCGAACTTGCCCAGGAAGACGCCCAACTTGGTGCCCGGCCGCTGGCCTGGGAGGGCGATGCCACGGGCTGGCGCTTCCTGGAATCCACTCCGCAAGGCTGGGTGCCGATGCGTGCCGATGTCTTCGCGCCGGGGCGCTGGCGCGTTCAGTTGGACAACGCGGTGGTGGTCCAGGGCGGCCGCCAGCCAGGCACGGGCCCCGTCCGGCTGATCTTTGGGCGCGAGCTGATCGACGAACCGCAACGGCTCGTGCTCACGCGCGGCGACATCCGCATCGATGTGACCGGTGACGGCAGTGGCCGCTACGTGGCCAACGTGACGCAATGATCTGCCCCACCTTGCGTCCCAACCCGCGCCCCACCTTGCGCCGCGCCCACGGCTTCACGCTCATCGAAGTCCTGGTTGCCCTGACCATCCTGGCCGTGGCCCTCACCGCCGCCATGCGCGCCATGGGCTCGATGACCGAGTCGAGCGTTTCGCTGCAGCAACGGATGCTCGCCGAGTTCAGCGCAGAGAACCATCTGGCCACGCTGCGGCTGTCGAGGACATGGCCCGAGCCCGGATCGCGCGGCTACGAATGCCCGCAGGGCGGCGTGGCGTTCTGGTGCGAAGAAACAGTGTCGGGCACGCCGAACCCGTCGTTCCGCCGCGTGGAAATCGCGGTCTATCCGGCCGCCACCGACAAATCCGTGAGACTGGCGTGGCTGGTCACCCTGGTACCCAATGAAACGCGCAGCGTCATGTGACCGCCCTCCTCGCGTCCGTCGCCAGTCTCGCCGTGGCTTCACGCTGCTCGAGATGCTGGTGGCCATCACGCTGCTCGCGGTCATGGCCGTCATCGGCTGGCGCGCGCTAGATTCGCTGACGCGCAGCCGGGAGCGGCTGACCGACCACGACGCGCGGCTCGACGCGCTGAAGGTGCTCTACGGCCAGTTCCAGTCCGATTGCGAACACCTGACCACGCCGTCCCAGCTGCAGGCCAGCCCGGTGGAGTTCGCGCCGAACCAGTTGCTGATGGTGCGCGACCGCCGCGACGAAGGCCTGCCGCCGATGTGGCAGGTGGTGGCCTACCGGCTCGATGGCAACACGGTCGTGCGGGTGGCGGGCCGCCCCGTGACTTCGCGCAACGACGTGCAGAACGCGCTCGTCAACCTGCGCCAGCCCGGCGGCGCCGGCCTGCAGAGGCGGGCGCTGATCGGCGATGCCGACCAGTTGTCGGCACGCGCATGGGTAGAGCCCGTTGGCTGGCTGGTCGACACCGGCCGCGTACGTACGGCGCTGATGCAAGGCAGCGCCGTGGCCAACGCGGCGAACGTCGCCGCCGCGGCTACCGGCGCCAGTGAAGTGCAGGCCGGCATGAGCAGCATTTCCACCACGGTGACCGTCAAGGCCGTGGAGCTGAACGTGTTCGCGCGCATGGGCGATGGCGATACCACGCGCCACTTTCAGAAAATCTGCATGACGGGGATGTGATGACGCCGCGCCAGCCCACACGCCATTCCCATGCGCCGCACCGCGCCGGCCGCCAGCAAGGCGCCGCCGTGGTTACCGCGCTGCTGATGGTGACGCTGGCCGTGGTGGTGGTATCGGGGCTGCTGTGGCGCCAGCAGGTACAAATCCGCTCGATCGAGAACCAGCGGCTGGTGGCGCAGGCCGCGTGGATCGAGCGGGCCGCGGTGGACTGGTCGCGGCTGATCCTGCGTGACGACCAGCGCCGCTCCCAGGTGGACTACCTCGGCGAGCCCTGGTCAGTGCCCGTGGCCGAGACCCGCCTGTCGGATTTCCTCGGCGCCGGCGTCAGTACCGCGCAGGGTGGCGAGACGTCGTTTGTCTCCGGCCGCATCCTCGATGCGCAGGCACGCTTCAACCTGACCAACCTATATATATGGCAGGCCGATGGCTCGGGCCGCGTCGTCAACGTCGACCAGCCATCGCTGCTGGCATTCCGACGCCTGCTTCAAACGCTCGGCGTGAACGCCGGCCTGGCCGATGCCACGGCGCAGTACTTCCTGCGCGCGGCGCGCGGGGTGCCGACCAACGGCCAGCCCGCGCCGCGCCCGCCCGACAGCGTGGAGGACCTGCTCGCCATTCCTGGCTACACGCCGGCGATGGTGGCCGTGCTGGAGCCGTTCGTGGTGGTGCTGCCCGAACGCACCAAGGTCAACGCGAATACCGCCGAGGCCGAGGTCCTGTCGGCCGTGATCGACAAGCTGACGATTGACCGCGCCCGCGAACTGGTGCGCCAGCGGGATCGTAATTACTTCAACAACACCGGCGAAATCACCACGCAGCTGCAGGCCATCGCGCCCCAGGCCACGGGCGGTGCCGACGTGGTGGATGTTGCCACCCACTATTTCCTGATCTACGGGCTGGTGCGGCACGAGCGCGCGCGGCGGCTCAAGGTCTCGCTGGTGTTCCGCGCCAGCGAGCTGGGCAGCGGCAACACCACGCGTGTGATCTGGTCGCGGGATGCCGATGCGATGCCCGAACAGCGCTGATTGACTGACGGTTGGCATGCCCGGACAACTCTTTTGTCTGTAGGCGAAACACCTTCCGCAGATTCAGGCGAGTCACTATTGACGCACGTAAGTCACACAGGCAAGGTATGCTGCTGCGCCGAGCCAGGGTCATTGCGGCAACGCCATGGCAGGTCAGATCCAGGCACTTCCGCCTTGTCCGTCCCGACCGCGGCCTCGGGCCGCTGACAGGCCACCCGGCGCCTGCAGCGCGCCATTGCCACCAATTACAGGGAAATCTTGAGTACCACGCTCTACGTCCGCCTGCCGCACCGGCCGCATGACCAGCCGCAACCGTGGCAGTTCGGCGCGATGCCGTTTGCGCTGGTACGCGCCTCCGCGGCGGAAAAGAGCCGTCGCGGCGCGGGCGCGCTGGCTTCCGAGCTGTTGCGCGAAGGCCACGCCCTGCCCGCCGACATGCCCGCGGCGGACCGCCTCGTGCTGATCGTGGCGGCCAGCGATGTGCTGCTGACGGCTGCCATGGTGCCGCCACTGCCCGCCGCCCGGCTGCGCCTGGCCCTGCCCAATCTCGTCGAGGACATGCTGGCGACGGACGCCGCGCCTTGCCATATCGCCCTCGGCCCCGTACTCGATACCGCCGCCGCCCCGCGCGGTGCGCGCCGCCGGCTGCTGATGGTGACCGACCGCGCCTGGCTGCGCGCGGCGCTCGACCAGTTCGCCGAGCACAAGCACCGCCGACGCAACGTGTTGCCCGCGCAGTTGTGCCTGCCGCTGGCCGAGGCGTCCGAACCCGCGCCCGCACCGGCGCCCGCGTTGGCCGAGGCAGCCCCGTCACCGGATGGTGCTCCGGGCGCCCAGGCCGTCGCCACATCGACCGCCGCACCGATCGCCGCACCGACCGCCGCACCGACCGCCGCACCGACCGCCGCACCTGAAGCGCCGGTCACCCCCGAGGACGCCGGGCAGCCGGCCACGCTGGTGATCGAGGCCTCCGTCTCCGCGCTGACGCAATCGAGCGCGCTGCTGGACGCCGCCGCCCCGCCGCCCGCCGCGACCGAAACCGCCCGCCTCTGGCAACTCACCGTGCGTACCGGCCAGTACGACGGCTACGGCCTGCTGCTCAACGACCAGGCGCTGGCCGCCTGGCAGGCGCTGGCACCGGCCGGTACCTGGCACGGCGACCAGACCGCGCTTGCCCACGCCCCGGTGCCCGCCCTGCGCGCACAACGTCCGGTGGCCCGCGCATCGCGGATTTCTGACAACTGGCGCATCTGGCTGGCGGGCGCCGAAGCCTGCCTGCGGGATCCGCAGCTCGACCTGGCCCAGTTCGAGTTTGCGCAGGGCACGATGGACCGCTGGAACCTGCTGGCATGGCGCGCGCCGCTGGCCTTGGCGGTGCTGCTGCTGCTCGCGCAGATCATCGGCATGAACGTGCAATGGCTGATGCTGCGGCAGGAGTCCAGCCGCGTCGAGGCCGCGCAGGTCGACCTGCTGCACACCGCCTTCCCGAACGTGCCGCCCGTGGCCGAGCCTGTGCTGCTGATGCGCCGCCAGATGGAACAATTGCGCACGGCCTCCGGACGCAGCACGCCGAGCGACTTCCTGCCGCTGGCCGATGGTTTCGCGCGCGCCGCCCAGTCGCTGCCGCCGGACGCGCTGCTGCAACTCGACTACCGCTCCGGCGCGCTCTACATCACGCTGAAATCCGGCACCAACACCACGGCCCTGCGCGGCGCAGTGCGGCAGGCCGGCCTGCAAATGGACGAAGACAAGAACCCACCGGACGCCAGCGTTCGCGCCGGCGGAGCGCCCACTTCGCCCGGCTCGCGCTGGATCATCAAGACCGAATCGCGCACGCCGGACCGCACGGGCGGCGCGCAAGGCAGGGCCGGCGCATGAAGCTCGGCAACCGCTCCCCTGCCGCCGCCGGCGTCGGTGCCCGCCTGGCACGCCTGCGGCCGCGACTGCCGGCGGCCTGGCGCGAACGTTTCGACGCGTTCTGGAATGCCCGCAACCCGCGCGAGCAAGCCATCCTCGGTGGCGGCGCGCTGGTCCTGGTACTCGTCTTCGGCTATCTCGTGCTCTGGGAACCGGCCGCCACGGGCCGTGACCGCTTGATGCGCAACCTGCCGGCGCAGCGCGCCGACCTGGCCGAAATGGAAACAATGGCGCAGGAAGCGCGCGGGCTGCAGGCCAGCCCCGCGCCTTCGCTGCGCGGCGATGCGCTGACGCAGGCGCTGCAGGACAACCTGGACCAGCACGGCCTGAAGGCCACGCGGCTGTCCGCCGTGGGCGACAACGCCATCCAGGTACAACTCGACAAGGTGGCCTTCGGGTCGGTGGCGAGCTGGCTGCAGGACGTACGCGCGCAGCAGCGGCTCAAGGTGAGCGATGCGCGCATCAGCTATGTGGGCGCCACGGCGCTGGTCAACGTCACGGCAACGCTGCAGGGCCCCGGCGCCGGCGGCCGCAACTGATGGCGCGGCTGGAGGCGCTGCGCCTGTCCCGCCGCCGCGTGCGTGCGCCGCGCGGCTTGCGCTGGCTGCGCTGGTGGCTGCTGGGGGCGCTGACGGTGATCGTCACCGTGGTGGCGTCGCTGCCGGCGGCATGGCTGGCCGAGCGCATCGCCGCGGAAAGCCAGCGGCGCGTGCTGCTGGCCAATGCGGACGGCACGCTGTGGCATGGCAGCGCCACGGTGGCGCTGTCGGCCGGTACAGGCAGCCAGACAGCCACCGTGCTGCCGGGCCGGCTGAAATGGGATGTGGCCTTCTGGCCGTTGCTGACCGGTACGCTGCGCATCGTGCTGGAACAGGATGCATCGATGGCGGCGCCGGCCACCATCGCGGTCACGCCGGTCGGCTGGACCGTGCAGCCGGGCAGCATCCGGTTGCCGGCCTCGCTGCTGGAAGGCATCGGCGCGCCGTTCAACACGCTGCGGCCCGACGGCACCATGCGGATCGACTGGACGGCGTTGCAGGGCAAGTTCGCCGGCGATCAGAAATTCGGACGCCTGACCGTGCAGCTCGATCAGATGTCCGCGGCGGTCAGCCGCCTGCGCCCGCTGGGCAGTTACCGCGCCGATGTGGAACTGGCCGGCGCCGGCGGCAAGCTGCAATTGAAAACCACGGCTGGGCCGCTGCACCTGGAGGGCAGCGGCACATTGGGCCGGCAAGCCCGCTTCGAGGGCACGGCTCGCGCCGACCCCGAAGTGGAAACCCAGCTGGCAGGACTGTTGAGCCTGCTGGGACGAACAGAAAACCACGTGACCAGGCTGCGCTTCTGACGGACAGCCAGAGCCGCAAGCTTAGACCCGATGATGAAAACCCGAGCAAACCACACCTTCCTTCGTACCGCCTGCGCCCGCGCCACCGCGCTGGTGTGCAGCCTGTCACTGCTGTCGCCCGCCATGGTGTGGGCGCAGCCGCAGCAGCAGGTACCGCAACCGAACGACATCACGCCGCGCAATCGTGACCAGGTGGTGCTGAATTTCGTCAACGCCGATCTGGAATCGGTGGTGAAGGCGGTGGGCCAGGCCACGGGCAAGAATTTCGTGATCGACCCGCGCGTGAAGGGCACCGTGAACCTGGTGACCGAGCAGCCCGTGTCGCGCGCACAGGCGCTGGAAACCCTCGGTTCGGTGCTGCGCATGCAGGGCTATGCCATGGTGGAGTCGAACGGCTTCACCAAGGTGGTGCCGGAAGCCGATGCCAAGCTGCAGGGCTCGCCCACGGTGATCGGTGCGGGTGCCACCCGGGGCGACCAGGTGGTGACGCAGGTCTTTCGCCTGAACTACGAGTCGGCCAACAACCTCGTGCCGGTGCTGCGGCCGATGATCGCGCCGAACAACACCATCACCGCCTACCCGGCCAACAACACGCTGGTGATCACTGACTACGCCGACAACCTGCGCCGCCTGGCCCGCATCATCGCGGCCGTGGACGCGCCGGCCTCGGGCGAAGTGGAAATGATCCCGCTCAAGAACGCGATTGCCAGCGATGCCGCCGTGGTGCTGCAGAAGCTGCTCGATCCGTCGGCAGCGCCGGGTGCCGGCGGTGGCGGCGGCGCCGGTGACGCCTCGCTGCGCACCAGCGTGGTGGCCGAGCCGCGCAGCAACTCGCTGCTGATCCGTGCCACCAGCCGCGCGCGCGTGCAGCAGGCGCGCCAGCTGATCGAGAAGATCGACCAGCCGTACGCCCGCTCCGGCAATATCTGGGTGGTGCCGCTGAAGAATGCCGACGCCGTGAAGCTGGCGGCCACGCTGCGCGCGATCGTCGCCGCCGACAGCAGCTTCTCCGCCTCGACGCAGCCGGGCCAGGGCGGCCTGGCCGGCGCCACGGGCGCCACCACGCAAACCACGTCGCTGCCGCAGGGCGGCCAGTACACCGGCGGCAGCAGCTCCGGCTACAACCGCAGCGGCTCGGGCTCGTCGGGCTTTGGCAGCGGCGGCTCGAATGCGTTCTCGTCGTCGTTCGCGGTGAACCAGCAGCCCACCACGGGCGGCATCATCCAGGCCGACCCGTCGACCAACTCGCTGATCATCACCGCGAGCGAGCCGGTCTACCGCAACCTGCGCGGCGTGATCGAAGACCTCGACGCGCGCCGCGCGCAGGTCTACATCGAGTCGATGATCGTGGAAGTCACGTCCACGCAGGCCAGCGAGCTGGGCATCCAGTGGCAGGGCCTGGTGAACTCGGGCGGCAACGTCACCGGCTTTGCCGGCACGAACTTCGGCACGGGCGGGCAGAACATCGTCAACCTGACCGCCGCGGGCCTGCTCTACAACGAGAACAAGACGGCCGGCCTGGCTGCCGTGCAGCAACTGCTGCCCACCGCGGGCGGCCTGAACCTTGGCGTGGTGAACACGGCCCTGGGGCTGGGCGCGCTGCTGCGCGCACTGGGCACCAACGGCAGCGTGAACCTGCTCTCCACGCCAAACCTGATCACGCTCGAAAACGAGGAAGCCAAGATTCTGATCGGCCAGAATATTCCGATCACGACCGGCTCGTATTCGCAGACCGGCAGCACCTCCACCGTATCGCCGTTCCAGACGTTCGACCGCAAGGACGTGGGTATCACGCTGCGCGTGCGGCCGCAGATCAGCGAAGGCGGGCTGGTGAAGATGCAGATCTACCAGGAGTCGTCGTCGGTGGTGGCCGGCACGCTGACCAACGCCTCGGGCCCCACCACCAACGTGCGGTCGATCGAGACCAACGTGCTGGTGGACGATGGCCAGATCATCGTGCTGGGCGGCCTGATCGAAGACAACTACGGCGATGGCGTGCAGAAGGTGCCCCTGCTGGGCGATATCCCCTGGATCGGCGGGCTGTTCCGCTACGAGAACAAGAACCGCTCCAAGACGAACCTGCTGGTGTTCCTGCGGCCGTATGTGATGCGTACCACGGCCGCCACGGACCGCCTGACGCAGGACCGCTACGACTACATGCGCACCCAGCAGCAGGGCTTCGTGTCGCCTAACATGTTCATGCGCGACAAGGACACGCCGGCGCTGCCGCCGGCCGCGGCGCCGAGCACGCCGTTCGTCGATCCGCGCTACAACGGTCCGGTGCCGGGCCCGATCCCGCTCGAGCAGCAGGCCCCCGACACGCCCGCACCGCAATCGGCACCCCAGCAGGCCCCGCAGGTGCCGCCGCGGCCGTTGTCGCAGAACGACGATGCGTTGGTGAAACGCGCCACGCCGCAAAGCTGAGCATCCACGCCATGGCCACCGAAGCCCTTGCCCCGGACACCGGGGCCGAACCGCCGCTCGAACAGCCATCGCCGATGGCGGCTCGGCTCGTGTCGTACTCGTTTTCGCGCGAGGCGCCGCTGCTGATTGCCCACCAGCGCCCCGACGGGCTCGAAGTGTGGGTCAGCCGCAAGACCTCGCCGGCCGCGCTGGCCGAAGTGGCGCGCGTGCATGGCGCGCTGCACCTGCGCGTGCTGGAGCCGGCCGCGCTGGAAGCCGCGATGTCAGACGCCTACAACCGCCAGGACGGCTCGGCCGCCCAGGTGGTGGGCGAGGTGGAAGGCGAAGTCGACCTGTCGCGCCTGATGCAGGACATCCCGGCCGTGGAAGACCTGCTCGAGTCCGAGGACGACGCGCCGATCATCCGCATGATCAACGCGCTGCTGACGCAGGCCGCGCGCGAACAGGCGTCGGATATCCATATCGAGCCGTTCGAATCGGCCTCGGTGGTGCGCTTCCGCGTGGACGGCACGCTGCGCGACGTGGTGCGGCCCAAGAAGGCCCTGCACGGCGCGCTGATCTCGCGGATCAAGATCATGGCGCAGCTCGATATTGCCGAGAAGCGCCTGCCGCAGGACGGCCGCATCACGCTGCGCGTGGGCGGGCGTCCGGTGGATGTGCGCGTCTCGACGCTGCCCACCGGTCACGGCGAACGCGCCGTGCTGCGTTTGCTGGACAAGGAGGCCGGCCGGCTGGACCTGGCCAAGCTCGGCATGGCGTCCGAGACGCTGCGCGGCTTCGACCACCTGGTGCGCCAGCCGCACGGCATCGTGCTGGTGACGGGCCCCACCGGCTCGGGCAAGACCACCACGCTGTATGCGGCGCTGTCGCGGCTGGACTCGCACACCACCAACATCATGACCGTGGAAGATCCGATCGAGTACGACCTCGACGGCATCGGCCAGACGCAGGTGAACCCGCGTATCGACATGACGTTCGGCAAGGCCCTGCGCGCGATCCTGCGCCAGGATCCGGACGTGGTGATGATTGGTGAAATCCGCGACCTGGAAACCGCGCAGATCGCGGTACAGGCGTCGCTGACCGGCCACCTGGTGCTGGCCACGCTGCACACCAACGATTCGGCCTCGGCCGTCACGCGGCTGGTGGACATGGGCATCGAGCCGTTCCTGCTGTCGTCGTCGCTGCTTGGCGTGCTGGCGCAGCGGCTGGTACGCCGCTTGTGCCCGCACTGCAAGCGCGAGGAAGTGATCGAGGTCACCGAGGCCGAGGCCGACGTACTGCACGCGGCGGGCAAGCCGCTGCAACGCGTGTGGCACGCGGTGGGCTGCGACAAGTGCGGCCATTCGGGCTACCAGGGCCGGATGGGCGTGTACGAGCTGCTCACGGTAGACAGCGAGATCCAGACCATGATCCACCGCCAGCAGCCCGAGTCCGAGATCAAGCAGGTGGCGCTGGCCAAGGGCATGCACACGATGCGCGGCGACGCCCAGCGCTGGATCGACAGCGGCGCCACCTCGCTCGAAGAGGTGCTGCGCGTCACACGTGAATAAGCGCGCCTAAGCGCGCATACGCAGGAAACCGACCGCAGCATGCCCGCCTATCGTTACGAAGCCGCCGACGCCACCGGCCGCGCCGACCGCGGCGTGATCGAGGCCGACAGTCCCAAGCAGGCGCGTACTCAACTGCGCGCGCGCGGCCTGACCCCGATCACCGTCGATCCGCTGGCCGGCGGTGGCCAGGCCCAGCGCAGCGGCAACGCGCTGTTCGTGCGCCGGCTCAGCTCGCAGGAAATGTCGCTGTTCACGCGGCAGCTGGCCAGCCTGATCGTGTCCGGCCTGCCGCTCGACGAAGCGCTCGGCGCGCTGGCCGACCAGGCCGAGCGCCAGTACCTGCACGAGCTGATTGCCGGCATCCGCGCCGAGGTGATGGGCGGCAGCTCGCTGTCCGTGGCGCTCGCGCAGCATCCGAAGGATTTTCCGGACATCTACCGCGCGCTGGTGTCGTCCGGCGAGCACTCGGGCCATCTGGGCGTGGTGCTGGAGCGGCTGGCCACGTATATCGAGACGCGCAACCAGCTGACGTCGAAGATCCGCCTGGCATTCACCTACCCGGCCATCGTTACCGTGGTGGCGTTCGCCATCGTGATCTTCCTGCTGTCGTACGTGGTGCCGCAGGTGGTGAGCGTGTTCGCCAATACCAAGCAGAAGCTGCCAACGCTGACGATCATCATGCTGTGGCTCTCTGACTTCGTGCGCAACTGGTGGTGGGCGGCGCTCGCCGTCATCGCCGTGGTGACCGCGATTCTGCGCAGCATGCTCAAGCAGCCGGACATCAGGCTCTCGTGGCACCGCTGGCTGCTGACCGCGCCGCTGGTGGGCAAGCTGGTGCGCGGCTACAACACCGCACGGTTTGCCAGCACGTTGGCCATCCTGGTATCGGCCGGCGTGCCGATCCTGCGCAGCCTGCAGGCGGCGGGCGAGACGCTGACGAATGTCGCGCTCAAGGCCAACGTCGACGACGCCACCACACGCGTGCGCGAAGGCGCCTCGCTGGCGCGCGCGCTGGCGGCGCAGAACCAGTTTCCGCCGGTGCTGGTGCATCTGATCCGCTCGGGCGAAGCCACGGGCAACCTGCCCGTGATGCTGGAGCGCGCCGCCATCGGCGAGGCGCAGGAACTGGAACGCCGCACGATGTTCCTGACGAGCCTGCTGGAGCCGCTGCTGATCCTGACGATGGGGGTGGTGGTGCTGCTGATCGTGCTGGCGGTGCTGATGCCGATTATCGAGATCAACCAGCTGGTGAGGTAGCGCATCGGCGGCACGCGCCGCCGATGTCTGTGGCCGGCGTCCGGCGCCCGGCACCCGGCGCGTCAGGTGCCCGATGCCTCGGCCTTGGCCGCCTTGGCGCCCTTCTTGGCGGGCGCCCGCTTGCGCGGCGCAGCCTTCTTCGCCGCCGGCTTCTTCCGCGCCGCGGCCTGCTCTGCCGCTTCCGCTTCCGTTCCCGCTTCCGCTTCCGTTTCCATCTCCGTCACCGAGATCGGGGCCACCGGGGCCACCGGGGCCTCCTGCTCTGCCGCCTGTGACGGCTGCGCGGCCAGCACGGTGGTGCCCGGTGCGGCAAACACCGACTGGTCGATCGGCCACGGCGTCTCGCTGAGCTTCACTTCGGGACGCTTCGTACGCCGGCCGCCCTTGGACCTTGCCTGGGTCGGAGCTTCTGCGTCGTCCTCGGACACCGCCTCGGAAATCAGCGTCGATGCCGAGCCGGCCGCTTCATCGTCGTCGGCCGACAACGCAGGCGCGGGTTCGGCAATCGCCGCCACGTCCACCACCGGTGCGGGCGTCTCCACCGGCGGCACCGCCTGTGCCACGGTCTGCGCCGGCATTGGCGCGGGCGCGGGTCGCGCCTGCGCGTGGCGCGGCTGCTGGGACTGCGGCTGCGAAGGCTGCGACTGTCCCGACTGTCCCGACTGCGGCGCCGGCTGCGGCTGTCCGCCCTCGCCCTTGCTCCGCTTCTTCAGCCGTACCCAGATCGTCTTGTTGTTGCCGCCGTTGCGCGATTCCACCTCGAACAGGTTCGTGGCGGCCACCAGCTCCGACAGCTTGCCGTAGCCGTAATTGCGCGAGTCGAATTCAGGAGCCTGCTTGGCGATGTAGTTGCCGATGCCGCCGAGCGTGGACCAGCCGTCCTCGTCGGACACCGCCTGCGACGCGCTCTGCAGCAGCCGCACCAGCCGCGAATCCTGGCGCAGCTCCTGCGACGTGCGGCGGCGTGCCGCCGGTGCCGCTTCGGCGCCCGCCTCGGTATCGGCATCGGCGTCGGCACGCAGCACGTCGGAGTAGATGAACTTGTCGCACGCGGTAACAAACGGCTTGGGCGTCTTGCGCTCGCCAAAGCCGTACACGGTCAGCCCCTGCTCGCGGATGCGCGATGCCAGGCGCGTGAAGTCGCTGTCACTCGACACGATGCAGAAGCCATCGAAGCGGCCCGTGTAGAGCAGGTCCATCGCGTCGATGATCATGGCGCTGTCGGTGGCGTTCTTGCCCACGGTGTAGCGGAACTGCTGGATCGGCTGGATCGAGTGGGCCAGCAGGCGGTCTTTCCAGCCGGACAGGTTCGGGCGCGTCCAGTCGCCATAGATGCGCTTGACGGCGGCCACGCCGTACTTGGCCACTTCGGCCAGCAGGCCTTCGACAATGGCGGGCGCCGCGTTGTCGGCGTCGATCAGCACGGCCAGGGTCGCGCCCTGGCGGGGGGAATTGGTCATGGTCGGATGTGCGTTCGGTAGACCGGGTTGCACCAGCGGCGCGCCCGGAAGGTGTGGCGCACGCCCCGCTTCGGAAGCCGGCATGCGCCATTTGGATGCACCGCAGTGTACACGTGCAGCATAGGCGTATCCGGGAAATCACGGGGGTATCTGGCGCGTTTTATGCTGCATCGCACGGTACCGCGGCGTGCACGCCGGTGCTACCATGCCGCGCAGAGACACGGCCGTACTACGCCTCCACAAGAGACCAAGGTTCGGCTGCCCATCAATGATGTGTCGGTGATCCCGACAGCATGCCCACCCACAGGGCCCCAAAGAGGAGCACATATGAATGCCCCCCTGACCCCACCGGTCAGCGACGCCATCCGCCGCGCGCTCGAGAACGTTTCCCTGGAAGACAAATACACGCTGGAGCGTGGCCGCATCTACATCAGCGGCACGCAGGCGCTGGTACGGCTGCCGATGTTGCAGCAGGAACGTGATCGCGTCGCCGGCCTGAATACCGCCGGTTTCATTTCCGGCTATCGCGGATCCCCCCTCGGTGCGCTCGACCAGTCGCTCTGGAAAGCCAAGAAGCATCTGGCCGCGCACAACGTCGTGTTCCAGGCCGGCCTCAACGAGGACCTGGCCGCCACGTCGGTGTGGGGGTCGCAGCAGGTGAACATGTATCCGGACGCCAAGTTCGATGGCGTGTTCGGCATGTGGTACGGCAAGGGCCCGGGTGTGGACCGCACGGGTGACGTGTTCAAGCATGCCAACTCGGCCGGGTCCAGCAAATACGGCGGCGTGCTGGTGCTGGCCGGAGACGACCACTCGGCAAAATCCTCCACGCTGGCGCACCAGTCCGAGCACATGTTCAAGGCCTGCGGCCTGCCCGTGCTCTATCCGTCGAACGTGCAGGAGTACCTCGACTACGGCCTGCATGGCTGGGCCATGAGCCGCTACTCGGGGCTGTGGGTCGCAATGAAATGCGTGACCGACGTGGTGGAGTCCTCGGCCTCGGTCGAGCTCGATCCGCACCGCGTGCAGATCGTGATTCCGGAAGACTTCGTGGTGCCGCAGGGCGGCCTCAACATCCGCTGGCCCGATCCGCCGCTGGAGCAGGAAGCCCGGCTGCTGGACTACAAGTGGTACGCGGGCCTGGCCTATGTGCGCGCCAACAAGATCGACCGCATCGAGATCGATTCGCCGCACGCGCGCTTCGGCATCATGACCGCCGGCAAGGCCTACCTGGACACGCGCCAGGCGCTGTCCGACCTCGGCCTCGACGACGAGACCTGCGCGCGCCTGGGCATCCGCCTGTACAAGGTGGGCTGCGTATGGCCGCTCGAAGCGCACGGCGCGCGGGCGTTTGCCGAAGGGCTGCAGGAAATTCTCGTGGTCGAGGAAAAGCGCCAGATCATGGAGTACGCGCTCAAGGAAGAGCTGTACAACTGGCGCGACGACGTGCGGCCCAAGGTCTACGGCAAGTTCGACGAGCGCGACAACGCCGGCGGCGAATGGTCGATCCCGCAGAACAACTGGCTGCTGCCGGCGCACTACGAGCTGTCGCCGGCCATCATCGCCAAGGCCATTGCCACGCGGCTGGAGAAGTTCGACCTGCCCAGCGACGTGCGTGCCCGCATCGCCGCACGGCTGGCCATCATCCACGCCAAGGAAAAGGCGCTGGCCACGCCGCGCGTGACGGCCGAGCGCAAGCCGTGGTTCTGCTCGGGCTGCCCGCACAACACGTCGACCAACGTGCCAGAAGGCTCGCGCGCGCTGGCCGGCATCGGCTGCCACTACATGACGGTCTGGATGGACCGCAACACGAGCACGTTCAGCCAGATGGGCGGCGAAGGCGTGGCGTGGATCGGCCAGGCGCCGTTCGCGGGCGACCAGCACGTGTTCGCCAACCTGGGCGACGGCACGTACTTCCACTCTGGCCTGCTGGCGATCCGCGCGTCGATCGCGGCCGGCGTGAACATCACCTACAAGATCCTCTACAACGACGCCGTGGCCATGACCGGCGGCCAGCCGGTGGACGGCCAGCTGTCGGTGCAGGACATCGCGTTCCAGGTGGCGGCCGAAGGTGCGAAGAAGATCGTCATCGTCACGGACCAGCCCGAGAAGTACAACAGCGCGATCAAGCTGCCCGAAGGGCTGACCGTGCACCCGCGCGAGCAGCTCGACACCATCCAGCGCGAGCTGCGCGAGGTACCGGGCTGCACGATCCTGATCTACGACCAGACCTGCGCCACCGAGAAGCGCCGCCGCCGCAAGCGCGGCACGTTCCCCGATCCGGCCCGCCGCGCATTCATCAACGACGCGGTCTGCGAAGGCTGCGGCGATTGCTCGGTCAAGTCGAATTGCCTGTCGGTGGAGCCGCTGGAAACGGAACTGGGCACCAAGCGCCAGATCAACCAGTCGTCCTGCAACAAGGATTTCTCGTGCCTGAACGGCTTCTGCCCGAGCTTTGTCACGGCCGAAGGCGCGCAGGTGCGCAAGCCGGCCGCGCTGGGTGTCTCGATGAGCGGGCTGCCTGAACTGCCGCTGCCGACGCTGCCCACCATGCGCCGGGCCTACGGCATCCTGGTGACGGGCGTGGGCGGCACCGGCGTGGTGACGATTGGCGGACTGCTCGGCATGGCCGCGCACCTCGAAAGCAAGGGCGTGACCGTGCTCGACATGGCGGGCCTGGCGCAGAAGGGCGGCGCGGTGCTCTCGCACGTGCAGATCGCGGCCACGCCGAACGACCTGCATGCCACGCGCATCGCCATGGGCGAGGCAGACCTGGTGATCGGCTGTGACGCCATCGTCTCGGCCACCGACGAAGTCATGTCGAAGACGCAGTCGGGCCGCACGCGCGCCGTGGTGAACACCGCGCAAACCCCGACGGCCGCCTTCATCAAGGACCCGAAGTGGCAGTTCCCGGGCATGTCGGCCGAGCAGGACATCCGCAACGCCGTGGGCGAGCAGTGCGACTTCATCAACGCCAGCGCGCTGGCCGTGGCCCTGCTGGGCGACACGATCTACACCAACCCGCTGGTGCTCGGGTACGCGTGGCAGAAGGGCTGGATTCCGCTGACGCTCGAAGCGCTGGAACGCGCCATCGAGCTGAACGGCGTGGCGGTCGAGAAGAACAAGGCCGCGTTCGACTGGGGCCGCCACATGGCGCACGACCCCGATCACGTGCTGTCGCTGACCGGCAAGCTCAAGACGCAGACCGAAGGTGCCGACGTGGTGAAGCTGCCGACGTCGAGCGGCGCGCTGCTGGAAAAGCTGATCGCCAATCGCGTCGAGCTGCTGACCAAGTACCAGGACGCCGCGTATGCCGAGAAGTATCGCGAGGCCGTGAACCGCGTGCGCGCGGCTGAGGCAGCACTGGTGGGCGCCGGCAAGCCGCTGCCGCTGACCGAGGCTGCCGCGCGCAACCTGGCCAAGCTGATGGCGTACAAGGACGAGTACGAGGTGGCGCGCCTGTACACCGACCCGGTGTTCCTGGACAAGCTGCGCGCGCAGTTCGAAGGCGAGCCCGGCCGCGACTACCAGCTCAATTTCTGGCTGGCGCCGCCCACCACGGCCAAGCGCGACGACAAGGGCAACCTGGTCAAGCGCCGCTTCGGACCGTCGACGATGACGCTGTTCCGCATCCTGGCCAGGCTGAAGGGTCTGCGCGGCGGGCCGCTCGACATCTTCGGCAAGACCGAGGAACGCCGTACCGAGCGCGCGCTGATTGGCGAGTACCGCGCGCTGCTGGAGGAACTGTCGCGGGGCCTGACGGCCGCCAATCACGCCACGGCGGTGGAACTGGCGAACCTGCCCGACGACATCCGCGGCTTTGGCCACGTCAAGGACAACAACCTCAAGGCCGCGCGCGGCAAGTGGGAGCGGCTGCTGAAGCTGTTCCGCGATCCGCAGGCGGGCCAGCAGGCGGCCTGATGCCCTTACGGTGCCTGGCGGCACAGGCACTGGAGCGGCGCGGGCCCCAACCCGCGCCGTTCCTGTTTCATGCCCCGGCGCTTCGCGACACCAACGACGCCGTGCTGGCAAAGCGGCCGTGAACGTGCGCTGCATCAACAGCGTGGACCTGGCCAGCCTCAAGGTGATCGAGTACGACGGCCTGCATAAGGATCCAGTTATTTATGGTTTGAATATCGACGCATGGATTTGTGTCGCTTCAATTCATCGAAAAGATATTTCAGCGGATCAGGCAGGGGTGGCCGCCAAAACTGGCCGCCCGATACCCCCTGACGTGCGCCTTCCCTCACCGGCGGCGGCACCGATACAATTTCCGCTTCATTGACCGCAACGCCACCGGCGCTTTCCCGAACCAGCGTCGGGCGCGCCATGACCGCCTCCGCCGCCCCCCAGCCTGCCAACCTGTCGCCCCGCCACATCATCTGGACGCTCGGCATCACCGAGATCATCAGCTGGGGCACGCTCTACTTCACCTTCACGGTTTTCATCGATCCGATGCACCGCGCGCTGGGCTATGGCAAGCCGTTCCTGGCGGGCGGCTTCTCGCTCGGGCTGCTGGTCTGGGCGCTGTGTTCATTCGCGGTTGGCCGCCTGCTGGACCGCGTGCCGGCGCGCAAGGTCATGGGCCTGGGCTCGGTGCTGGCAGCCCTCGGGCTGCTGCTATGGGCGTGGTGCCCGTCGCCGGCGATGTTCCTGCTGATGTGGATACCGCTGGGGCTGGCCATGGCTTCCACGCTCTACGAGCCGGCGTTCGTGGTGCTGCGGCAGGCGTTCGGCGACGGCTACCAGAAGCCGATCGTCCACGTGACGCTGTTCGCGGGCTTTGCCAGCACGATCTTCATCCCGATCGGCCAGTGGCTGGTGCTGCACCTGGGCTGGCGCGAGACGCTGGTGATCTTTGCCGCGCTGAACCTGTTCGTCTGCGCGCCGCTCCACGCGCGGTTAAGGTATGCCGTGCACCCGAGCTACGCCGGCACGCCCGTGCTGGGCGCCGGCGGACCGGGCATCGCCCGCGCCACGCTGCGCCAGCCGGTGTTCTGGGCCGTGGTGCTGGCATTCACGGCCACGGCGGTCATCGCCTCGTTGCTGGGCGCGCACCTGATTCCGATGCTGACCGAGAAGGGCATGCCGGTGGGCCAGCAACTGATCCTGGCGGCGCTGATCGGCCCGGCGCAGGTGGCGGGACGGCTGGCCATGGCGCGGCTGCCGATTCACCATCCGGTGCGGCTATCGATGCCGGTCTACGTGGTGATGAGCCTGGGCCTGCTGTGCCTGACCCTCGGCGACGGCTACTGGCTGATGTTTGCGGCCGTCTGCTATGGCTGCGCCAATGGCGTGAACACGATGCTGCGCGCCATGGCGATGCCCGAACTGATCTCGCGTCATCACTATGCAACGCTGAACGGGTTAATGATGACGCCGGTGTTGCTGATGCAGGCGGCCGCCCCTTGGTTCGGTGCGCTGCTGTGGCGCGCCGCCGGCGGCTACTGGCTCATGCTGTGGGTAATGGTGGCGCTGGCGGTGGGCGCGCTGGGCGCGTTCGCCTTTGCCCTGCACCAGCGCGGGCTGCTGCGCCAGGGCGCCGCGCCCGCCTGAAATCCAGACCCGAACCCTGAGCCATGCCTGGGAATCCTGCTGTCCGGCCGTACCCGATTTGCTGATGTCTGATTATTCGATCGAAACCCACTCGCCTGCCGCTGCCACCGCAGCCCCGCCTCCGCCGTCCCCCCGGGCGGTTTCGCGCGCCACGCGCGGCACCATGGCGCTGTTCTTTGCCAACGGCGCCACGTTTGCCACCTGGGGCGTGCACATCCCCACCATCAAGGCCCGCTTCGGGTTGTCCGACGCCATGCTGTCGCTGGCCATGCTGGCCGTGGCCGGCGGCGCGATCCTCGTCATGGGGCCGGTGGGCCGCTGGGTCGGCAAGATGGGCAGTGCGCGTGCGTCGATGATTGGCGGCGTGGCGTTCGCGTGCATGACGCTGGCCATTCTGGCGATGCCGAGCTTCGCGCTGCTGCTGCCGGCGCTGCTGGTGTTCGGCATGGCCAACGCGCTGTTCGACGTCGGCATGAACGCCCAGGCGGCCACGGTGGAGGCCAGCCGCACGCGTCCGATCATGTCGGCGCTGCATGGCATGTTCAGCCTTGGCGGCATGGCCGGTGCGGCGTTTGGCGGACTGATGCTGAGCCTGGCGGTGCCGCCGCTGGTTCACACGGCGCTGATCGCGGCGCTGACGGCGGCCGTGGCCCTCGGCGCGCATCGTGGGCTGCTGGTCGATCATCCGGTGCTGCCCAGCGCCGAGCACCATCGCGAGCACGCCACGCGCGCGCTCTGGCTGCTGGGCCTGATGGCGTTTCTGGGACTGGTGGGCGAAGGGGCGATGTACGACTGGACCACGGTCTACATGCGCGAGGTTACGCTGGCGCCGCTGGGCTGGATCAGCTTCGGCTACGCGGCGTTCTCGGGCGGCATGGCGTGCGGCCGCTTCGGCGGCGACCGCCTGCGCGCCCGTTTTGGCGATGCGCGCACGCTTACCGGCAGCGCGTGGCTGGGCTTCGCAGGCATTGCGCTGGCCATCGCCGTGCCGTATCCGCTGGCGGCGCTGGTCGGTTTCAGCCTGATGGGATTGGGCGCCGCGAACATGGTGCCGATCTTCTTCGTGGCCGCGTCGCGGCTGCCCGGCGTGACGGCCGCCGAGGCCATCGCGCGCGTGGCGCGCTTTGCCTACGTGGGCCTGCTGATCGGCCCGGTGCTGATTGGCGGCGTGGCCCATCTGGCCAATCTGCGAATTGGCCTGGCCGTGGTGGCGCTCACGATGGGCTATATCGCGCTGTTCGGCGCACGCGCGGCGCGCCGCTATCTGCAGACCTGAGCCGTCAGCCCAGGCGGTTTGGACGCCGAAGCCCCTAAGCCGCCTTCGGCAACGGCGCGTGGCCGGAGCCAACGCCGTCGAACACATAGGTGTCCATGGCCAGCACGCCGTACGTGACCTCGTCGGCCACGCGCGCCACGCGGGCGCCCGGGTTCGCCGTGGCATCCGCGCCCAGCGCGGCCCCCAGCGTCACATAGAAAGGCAGCAGGTGCTCGTCGGTGGGATGCGCCCGGCGCGCATACGGCGCCTGGGTACGGTAGTCGGCAATGCGGCTGACGTCGCCGGTGGCCAGCGCGTCGTTCAGCGCCTCGGTCATCCAGCCTCGGAATTCGTCCACGTACGGCTCGGTTTCCGGTCCGTGCTGGGCCTTGCGTGCGCCGCCACCAAACACCTCCTGGAGGTTGTGCGTGAAGCTGCCCGATCCGATCACCAGCACGCCTTCCTCGCGCAGCGGGGCCAGCGCCCGGCCGAGCTCGATCTGCGTGGCCGGGCTCAGGTAGGGGTTGAACGCCAGTTGCACCACCGGCACGTCGGCATCGGGGAAAAAGTGACGCAGCGGCATCCAGGCGCCGTGGTCTAGCGGGCGGTCCTCGTCCTGGGCCACGAAGCCGGCGCCCGGAATGGCCGCCGCCTCGACCAGCGCCTTCACGCGCGCTGCCAGTTCCGGCGAGCCCGGCACGTCGTAGCGCAGCGCATACAGTTCGCGCGGGAAGCCGCCGAAGTCGTGCCACGCCTCCTGGCGGCTGCGGGTGCTCACGGCCAGCGTGCTGTAGATCCAGTGGGCGGAAATCACCAGCACCGCCTTTGGCTTCAGCGCGCGCAGGCGCGCGCCGAGCGCGTCGAACGCGGCGCCGGTGGGGCCGGGGTCGATCGCCAGCATCGGCGATCCGTGGGATACGAAGATGGCGGGAAGCAGGTTGGTCATGGCAGGTGCGTTTCAGCTTTTTGATGCGATGCCTGCAGTCTGGCAAAGCTGGCCAGCGCTGGCGCACGCCTTTTGCGCACAAGTCCTCCAAAAATCTTGAAGGTTCGCCGTTCGCCGCGTGCCCGGCGTTGGATAGCGCACACAGCCCGCAGGGTTTCCCGGTTGTCTGACAGCGGCCGTAACGCGAATCGGCCTATGATGGGCCCCAGAGATGTGATTCACGCGTCCGCCGGAGAAAGCCCCCGTGTCAAAGCGTTTCGATCCCCTGCACGCCCTGCCCCACGCCTTGTGGTGGCAGCCCGGCGTCTATGGCAGCGGCCCGGCCGTGCTGCTTTGGATCATCGCGCGGCTTCCGGCCGATACGCTGGCCGACGTGTTCGGCAGCCCCTACGCCTCCGCCCTGTTCAACCATGCCGGCGACACCGTCTTCGTGGTGGGATGGGTGGCCAGCGCCGTCTGGCTCTGGTTCACGCGCAAGCGCCCGGCTGCCGCGCGCAAGGTGCCGGTAGTGGAACTTGGCGCACCGACGCAGACGCCTCCTGCGGCGAACCACACCGGCCACGGCGCCGGCTAAGCGCGCCAGCCGGCACCGACCGGTACAAATCGGTACGAATCGGTACGCGGCGACCCGCGGCGTTACGCCAGCGTCACGCCGCCCAGCTCCGACGGGACGGCCGGACTGTCAAGGCACAAAGTAAGGAATCGCTTAAGATGTTGATCTGCGTCACCGCCGGGGCACACTGGCGGGGGCATCCACCGGTTCCTTCATCGTTGTAGCAAGCCTCATGTCCGTTACCACAACCTCTGCCAACGACCTCTCCAAAGCCACCCGACGACGCGCGATCATCGCCGCCACCATCGGCAACGGCCTGGAATGGTTCGACTTCACCGTCTACAGCTTCTTTGCCGTCATCATCGCCAAGCTGTTCTTTCCCACCGGCAATGACCTGACGTCGTTCCTGCTCACCGTAGCCACCTTTGGCGTGGGCTTCTTCATGCGCCCGGTGGGTGCCATCGTGCTCGGCGTCTACGCCGACCGCGTGGGCCGCAAGGCGGCGCTGACGCTGACCATCCTGCTGATGGCCCTGGGCACCGCCATCATCGGCCTGGCTCCCACGTACGAGTCAATCGGCCTGTGGGCGCCGGCGGTGATCGTGCTGGCCCGCCTGATCCAGGGCTTCTCGGCCGGCGGCGAAGTGGGCGGCGCCACGGCGTTTCTGATCGAACACGCACCGGACGAGGAGCGTGGCATGTACGCCAGCTGGCAGCAGGCCAGCCAGGGCATCTCGTTCATGCTGGGCGCCGCCATGGGCGCGCTGGTCACGAACGGCCTGGACCAGGCGCAGATCGACGCCTGGGGCTGGCGCATCCCGTTCCTGTTCGGCCTGTTGATCGGCCCGGTGGGCATGTACATCCGCTCGCACCTGGAAGAGCCGCCCGAGTTCGAACAGCGCCAGGCGGAGCGCCGCGCCAACAACGTGAAGTTCTCGCCGCTGTCGCAGGTGCTGCACGACCATCCGCGCGAAGTGCTGGCCGGCCTGGGCGTGACCATCCTGTGGACGGTCTGCACCTACGTGCTGGTGTTCTACATGCCGTCGTACGCCAAGCAGCAGCTGGGCCTGCCGCTGGGGGCGACGTTCCAGTCCACCGCCATCTGCGGCGCCATCATCCTGGTGCTGTGCCCGCTGATGGGCATGCTGTCCGACCGCGTGGGCCGCAAGCGCATGCTGAGCGTGGTGGCGCTGGCCATCCTGGTGCTGGCGTACCCGCTGTTCCACTGGCTCAACGTGTCGCCCACCACCGCCACGCTGCTGCAGGTGCAGATCGTACTGGGCATTCTGCTGGCCGCCTTCACGGGCCCCGCGCCGGCCGTGCTGGCCGAGCAGTTCCCGACCGAGGTGCGCTCCACCGGCCTGTCGCTGGCGTACAACTTCGCGGTGACCATCTTCGGCGGCTTCGCCCCGCTGATCGTGACCTGGCTGATCGAATCCACGCACAACAAGCTGGCCCCGGCCTACTACGTGATTGCCGCGGCCGCCATCAGCTTCGTGGCGCTGATCTTCATGCACGACCGCACGGGCAAGAAGCTGGCCTGACCGGTCTGCCATCGGGCCTGCCATCGGGCCTGCTATCGGCCTCGCACAAGGCCAGCCGTCGGGCTGGCTTTTTTGTTGCCGCATTGTCAGTTGCATGTCCGGATCCAGCGCTTGCAGGCTTGTACGATGTGGGCTGCACGGCGCATGATCGCGCCATCACCCGAGGAGCCAGACAGCATGACAACGAAGACCGCGCCGCAGCCCCCGGTACGCTGCGGCTGGTGCGGCGAGCTGGAAGACTACTGCCACTACCACGACAACGAATGGGGCTTTCCGGTGGACGACGACCGCCGCCTGTTCGAGAAACTGTGCCTGGAAGGTTTCCAGTCCGGGCTGAGCTGGCTGACCATCCTGCGCAAGCGCGAAGGCTTCCGCAAGGCGTTCGCCAATTTCGAGATCGACAAGGTGGCGCGCTTTACCGAGCGCGACGTGGAGCGCCTGCTGGGCGACGCCAGCATCGTGCGCCATCGCGGCAAGATCGAGGCCGCCATCCATAACGCCAGGTGCGCGCAGGAACTGCTGAAGACCGAGCCGTCGCTGGCCGCCTACTTCTGGAAGTTCGAGCCCGACCCGAAAAGCCGCCCGAAGACGCTGACGCCCGAGGTGCTGCGCACGATGGGCACCAGCCCGGAATCCACGGCGTTGTCGAAGGATCTCAAGAAGCGCGGCTGGAAGTTCGTGGGGCCCACCACGATGTATGCGCTGATGCAGGCCATGGGCCTGGTCAACGACCACATGGACGGCTGCACCACGCGCGCCCAGGTGGCAAAGGCGCGCAAGGCGTTCAAGGTGCCGCGCTAGGCGGCATCCGGCGGCGGGTCGTCCGCGTCGGCCGGCCCTGCCCCTGTTTCTGCCCCTGCCTGTGGCGCGCGCGCGGCCGGCTCCCATAACAGCCGGCGCAGCGCCATGGCCCCGATCAGCCCCAGCGTCACGGCCAGGGCCCACGTCCATACCGAGAACCGCGTTTCGGCATCCAGGCCGGCCCCGGTCATCAGCGTGACGGTCGTGTTCAGGCCCGCATGCAGCACGATGCCGGGCCACAGCGAACGCGTGCGCACGTAGAGTGCCGCCGCCAGAATGCCCACGGCGAACGCAATCACGAACTGGTAGACGTTCAGGTGCATCACCCCGAACACGAACGCCGAGTAGACGATGGCGTCGGTGGACCCATAGCGCTTGAGCATGCCGCGCAGCAGAATGCCCCGGAAGAACATCTCCTCCACCAGCGGGGCTATCGCACACGTCAGCACCCAGTTGCCCAGGCCGCCGGTCATCGATTCGAACATGGCGGCTTCGCTGTCCGAGAGTGGCAGCAGCTGGTCGAGCAGCAGCATCGCCTGGCAGTCCAGCAGGACGATGATGGGCACCAGCATCAGGATGGGCACGCCCAGCAGACCCACGGTGGCCATGGCGCTGGCCCGGCCGTCGTGAAACAGCCGGCGGTACGTCAGGCCGCTCTGGTGCAGCAGCACGCTGAACACGGCGCCACAGGCCAGAATGCGCACCAGCGATGCAGCGGCGGGAAGTTGCAGGCCGCTACGCATCAGCATGGGCCGCACCAGCATCGACAGCACCACTTCGACGAACCACGCGACGAAGGTCAGGGCCAGCGCCCACTGCAGGGAGATGGGCTGGAGCTTGTCGGAAGCAGGTTGGCTCATCGCTCGGGGCCTCGGGCCGGACGGCAGTGCGGGAAAGCCGACATTCTAGGGCGGCGGGTCCGTGTGCCGCCCGATGGCGAAGGGGGGTATGGCGAGCGTGCAACGCCTGTGGGCATCCTGCCGAACCGCTGCGCGCAATGGTCCGTATACGTATACCGACATTGTTTACGTATACATAAATAGTAGTAGTAATGGTTAACACTGAGCCCGCGCCGTGGATAACCACCTTTTCCCCTTACGGATCAGGGAGTTAAAAAATCGATAACCGTCTGGGCAAGTGGGCGGCGTATACGTGGATCAGCGTGGGCAACCGGCGCCGCGCGCAGCCACGCGTCGGAAATCGCGCGAAGTTATACGTATACGTCCCACAGGCCGCCCCCAGACCGGCCACAAGCTTATTCACGCGGTTGTCCCCGGGGATGTCCACAGGCAACACGTGCATCCCGGACGGAATCGGCTCACACTGACGCCTCGCTGATCGAGACCCCTTCCGGAGCCCATGCGATGGACGCCACCACCCTCTTCCTCTACCTGATCGCCGTGGCGGCGGTCATGGTGACCCCCGGCCCCACGATGCTGCTGGCGCTCAGCAACGGCGCCACCCGTCCGACGCGCGTGGCCGCCTGCGGCATTGCCGGCGCGGCGCTGGCCGACCTGATCCTGATCGGCGCGGTGGGGTGTGGCCTGGGGGCTTTGCTGCAGGCGTCCGAGCACCTGTTCTCGGCGATCAAGTGGATCGGCGCCGCCTACCTGCTGTACCTGGCGGTGTCGATGTGGCGCGCACCCACGCAGACGCTGGTCGCAACGTCCGATGCCACCTCGGCCAGTGGCCGCGCCGCTTTCCTGCGGGCGCTGTTCGTGGCCTTGTCGAACCCGAAGGCGCTGCTGTTTACGTCGGCGTTCGTGCCGCAGTTCGTCAATGCGGACAAGCCGGTGGCCATCCAGTACGTGATTCTGGCGGTGGTGGCGGCGCTGATGGATATCGTGATGATGGCGATCTATGCCTTCGGCGGCCGGCACGCCATGCGCACGATGTCTGCGCGCGCGGTGCAATGGCTCAACCGCGGCTGCGCCGGCATGCTGGCGTTCCTGGCGGTGGGGCTGAGCCTGTATCGGCGCAGCGATCTACGCTGAGGGGGCTACGCTGAAACGGATGCGGCGCGAGGCACCCGCACCGGGTCCACGTGCGTCATCACGTTGAGCACGTCGTCACGCTCCATGGCGCGGCGGCGCGCCTCGGTGGCAATGGCGTGGCCCTGCTCCACGGTCAGATCGGCCTGGATCTCCAGGTGCACGTCGACCAGGATCAGATCGCCCATCTTGCGCGTCTTGAGGTCGTGCAGGCCGAGCACGCCAGGGGTTTCGAGCATCGCGTCGCGCAGTTCTTCCACCACGTCCTCGTCGGCGGCACGATCCATCAAGTCGTTCATCGCATCCCAGCCAAAACGCAGGCCCATGCGCGACACCATCAGGCCCACCACGATTGCCGCCACCGGGTCGAGCACGTGATAGCCAAGCAGGTTGCCGCCGATGCCGAGCGCCACCACCAGCGACGACGCCGCATCGGACCGCGCGTGCCAGGCATTGGCCACCAGCATGCTCGACCGGACGCGCTCGGCCACCCGCAGCATGTAGCGGAACAGCCCTTCCTTGGCCACCAGCGCGCCAAGCGCCACCCACAACGCCACGGTTTGCACCGGCTGCGCGCCAGCCGGATGCTGGATCTTGCCGACGGCAGCCCACAGCATGCCCACCCCGACCGACAGCAGCAGCGCGCCCAGCGCCAGCGACGCGGCGGTTTCGAACCGCTGATGGCCGTACGGATGGTCGACGTCCGCACCCTTGCGGCTGTGATGGCCGGCAAACAGCACGACGAAATCCGAGACCAGATCAGACAGCGAATGCAGCGCATCGGCCACCAGCGCCTGCGACCCGGCAATCACACCAATCGCACCCTGCGCGGCGGTCAGAACGACATTGACCACGACGCTGACCAGCGTGGAGCGCCGGCCCGCCAGGTGGCGAGCCTCGGCGTCGGCCCCATCACTGCCGACGGCAGGGGCAAAGTGTTCCTTGTCGATTGGGCTATCACGCATCGTGTGCAAAAGTAAGGCAGAGCGACGCGCGCTCTTGCCGATGTGACCGTAGTGAATACGGTAGCACTTTTGCCTGGGGAGGATGGTGTCGGGGTAGAAGCGACCGGTCTCGATGGCCGAACAACAAAAAGCCCCGGCCGCGTCTGGCGCGCGCCGGGGCTTTTCGTGAATCTTGCGGTGCTTCGAAAGGAATCTGGTGGACCGAAGGAGGATCGAACTCCCGACCTCTGCATTGCGAACGCAGCGCTCTCCCAGCTGAGCTATCGGCCCGTGACGAACGATTGTAGCCGAATCCCGAGCGGCCTTTCAATCGCATCGATCCAACACTTTAGACGCTTCTCAAGCCTCCGCCATCCCCGGGTTTCCGTCCATGCCGCGCACGGTGGGAAGGTTCAGTGGGCGAGCGCTGACTTCCTTGCTGGAGCGCAGCCACTGGGCCATGACGTCCCAGATCGGGGCGCCGCCGGCGTTGCGGGCCTCTTCCGCGACCGGGGCCCAGCCGGCCACCTTGTAGGTCTTGCCGGCCTCGAGCGGCTTGCCGGCCAGCCGCATGTCGGTGATGCGCTGGCCCATCGGCAGGGTTGGGTCGATCGTGTATTGCAGGCCGCCCACGCGCACCATGTCGCCGCCCTGCTGGTAGTACGGGTCGGGGTTGAACAGGTTGTCGGCCACGTCTTCGAGAATCGTCTTGATCGTCTCGCCGGTCATTGGCGTCACGGTGGTGTACGGGTAGGTGATGGCGGTCTGGTCCATCAGCGCCTCCATCGTGATGGCCTCGCCCGGCAGCAGGCTCGTGCCCCAGCGGAAACCTGGCGAAAAAGCGATCTGGGCGTCCTGCACGGCCATCAGGCCGTCCAGGATCAGCTGGTCGAACGTGCCGTTGAAGTTGCCCCGGCGGTATAGCAGGCCGCGGTTCACGGCCAGCACCTCGCCCAGCCTGGCCTCATAGGGCGCGCGGACCTTGGCGATCAGCGCGTTCATCTTCGGATCGGCCGGCAGGTAGCGGGCGAACACCGGCAACAGCCGATAGCGGAAATCGACGACCTTGCCCTGGCGTACGTCGAAGTCCAGCACGCCCAGGAACTTGCCGTTCGAGCCGGCGTTGGTTACCAGCGTGGTGCCGCCGGCATTGCGCACCGGCACCGGCGCCGGCACGCCATCGTGGGTGTGGCCGCCCAGGATGGCGTCGAGCCCGCGCACGCGCGAGGCCAGCTTCAGGTCCACGTCCATGCCGTTGTGCGACAGCAGCACCACCACCTTCGCCCCTTTGCCGCGCACCTCGTCTATCACCTGCTGCAGGTTCTCTTCCTGGATGCCGAAGGTCCAGTCGGGCACCAGGTAGCGCGGGTTCGCGATGGGCGTGTACGGGAAGGCCTGGCCGATGATGGCCACCGGCACGCCGTTCATCTCGCGGATCACGTACGGGTCGAACACCGCATCGCCGAAGTCGTTGGTCTTCACGTTCTGGGCCAGGAACGAGACCTTGCCCTTGAAGTCGTGATCGACGATCTGCTTCACGCGCGCCGCGCCGAGCGTCATTTCCCAATGCGGCGTCATCACGTCCACGCCCAGCTGCAGCGCGGCATCGACCATGTCTTGCCCCTTCGTCCACAGCGCCGTGGCCGAGCCCTGCCAGGTATCGCCGCCATCGAGCAGCAGCGCGCCCGGACGGCTGGCCTTCATGCGCTGGATCAGCGTGGACAGGTGGGCGAAGCCGCCCAGCTTGCCGTAGCGCCGCGCGGCTTCGGTGAAATCGAGGTACGTGAACGCATGCGCGGTGGCGCTGCCCGGCGCGATGCCGTACTGGCGCAGGAAGGCCTCGCCCACCAGGTGCGGCGGCCTGCCGGCCCACTCGGCCACGCCCAGGTTCACGCTGGGCTCGCGGAAATGCACGGGCTTCAGTTGCGCGTGGCAATCGGTGAAGTGCAGCAGGTGCACGTTGCCGAAGCGCGGCACATCGTAGAGGCGCTCGGCGGCCTGCGCGGCCTGGGCGTCGCCGCCCGGAAACGTCATGCCTCCCGCGCTGGCCACGGCCAGCACCTGCAGGAACTCGCGTCGGTTCATGCTGTTATTCGTCCCGGATGGTCTTGGTGGGCTCAGTGGCCGTAGCGCGCCAGCGCGGCCACGTCGTCGTCGATCATCTCGCCGACTTCCTTCTGCACCACGCGGCCCTGGCCGTCGAGCACGTACAGTTCCGGCAAACCCTTGCGGGCGCCAAAGGCGCGGCGCAGGGCGTCGGAGTCCATGGCGGCCGGAAAGCTGTAGCCACGCTGCTTCAGGTACGCCACGGCGTCCGGCGGCTGGCGGTCGATGCTGATGGTCAGCACCTGGAGCTTGGTGCCGCGCGTCTTGTCATACAGGGCCTGCAGGCGCGGATTCTGCAGCGCGCAGAACGGACACCACGAGGCCCAGAACTCGATGACCACGGGCTTGCCGGCCCAGTGCGAGGCCGGCACCGTGCGGCCATCGAGCAGCGTCACATCGGGCAGCCGGATGGTGTCGCCAACCTCGGCAGCATGCGCCACGGCGCCGGCCAGACCGAGCGCCAGCGTCCATGCCATGGCCAGCCGCCGCACCCGCATCATGCCCGCTGGTTACTGGTTGACCGGCGATGCCGGGTCCAGCAGCAGCGCCATCACGTCGCGGATCTGCTGCTCGGTCAGGATGCCCTTGTGCCCGAAGCGCGGCATGTTCGAGCACGCGCTGTAGGCGTTCGAATCCCAGATCTTGCCCCACGTGTAGCGCACCACGTCCGGCGAGTTGCCGCGCAGCTTGCCGTACTGGTACAGCGACGGGCCGATATTGCCGAACGAGATCTCCGCCTTCGTCAGCTGGTGGCAGGCGTAGCAGTTGGCGCCATTGGGCGCGCCCACCTGGTCGGAGAACTGCATGCCGCGGCCGTTCTGGGCGATCTTCTCGCCCTCCTTCCAGTCGCCGATGAAATTGCCGTCGGCCGGATATTTCACCAGCTTCAGTTCGGCGGCTTCCACCTTCTTCGCCACGGCGGCCGGCACGTGCAGGCGGTCTGGATACTGGCTGCACGCCTTCTGCGTGGCGTCCTGGTTCACCACGCCCTCGACCGTGGCGGGCCCCTTCGACGTGAACGACGATTCGATCATCTGGCGCACGTCGGCATCGGTGACCTTCGCCAGCTTCTCGGCCTTCGCGCCCTTCGCGCCCTTCGCGCCCTTCGCGCCCTTCTCGGCCTTCGCGTCCTTGGCGGCGGTCTGCGCATGCGCGCCCGAGGCGGCCAGCAGGACCAGCGAGGCCAGCGCCATCGATTGGAGTGTCTTCATGAGCTTGTCTCCTGATCAGCGCTTCATGTTCGGGCCGTCGTACGTGCCGCCGTTGGCGTTCTTCGCCAGGTACATCGTCAGGGCGGTGATCACGTCCGAGCCGTAGGCGGGTTCGGGAAAGCGCTGCTGGCGCAGGCAGTCGTACAGGCGGTGCTGCATGGTGCGTACCTCGCCCTGCGACACGCGATACGCGGGCCACGTGGTGTAGGCCGCCTGGGCGCCCTTCTCGGTCATCAGGTTCGGCAGGTCCTGCAGGCGGATGCGCTGGCCGTCCACGGCGTGGCAGGTGGCGCAGGCAAAGTCATAGGCGCCGCCCCGGTAGAAGAACATCTTCTGCCCCAGCGCGTAGACGCGCTTTTCCTCGGGATGGCTGAGCTGCACGTTCATCTTCACCCCGCGCGACTCCCCGGTGACGAAGGCGGCCAGGCGCTCGATGTCCGACGGCTTGCCCTGCGACGAGAACGGATTCTTCAGTGCCTCTTCCTGCGTCAGGCCCTGCAGCGTCACGCGGCAGTACGCCAGGCGCTGCTCCAGGTCCATCACCTTGTTGGCGTCCTTGAAGTAGCGCGGCAGCTCGGCGTAGGCGCCCTTGGTCACGCCCGGGCCCTTGCCCAGGTCGCACCGTTCCAGCGACGCGTTCTTCGGGCCGGCCGGCTTCTTCCACAGCTCCTCGCCAGCGGCTTCCCACAGTTCGGCCGGATTGCCTTCGGCCAGCATCTGGCGGTACTTGGCGATTTCCTCGGCGGTGTTGTCCTGCGCCAGCGCGGGGCCAGACAGCGTGGCAGTGAACGCGGCCGCGGCCGCGCCCAGCGCCACCAGGGCCGGGGCCACGGCGCGGCGCACGCGACGGATATTGGGCACGGTAACCATTGGGGGCTTCTCCTCGCCGTCGCGCCGCATGGCTGGCGGTCGGACGGCCTTCTTGTCAGGTCCGGCGGCTCGTTGCCGGACGGCATGCCGGCGAGCACGGGCGAGCGTCATGGCACTCTCCCGGCCACCCGGCCGGAAATCACGGCTTGATGTAGGCGTAGCCTTCGTCGAACTGCAGGCGGGCGATCTCCACCACGCCGGCCGGCACGACCTTGGCATCCATCAGCAGGCTCTGCTCCGAGATGCGGCGCGCGGTGAGCGTGTTGCGGCAGGCGCGGAACTCCACGCCCGACGACGCCAGCGCCGCCACCGCGGCCTCGAACGTGTTGCCACGCTGGTCCTTGGCGCCTTCCACCAGGAAATCCACGCCATAGCCGAACGCCACGACCACGATCTTGGTGTCGGGCGCCCCGTTCAGGTGGTTGCGCAGGTTGGCCATGGCGCGCACTGCCTGGTCGATGCCGTCCGACAACTGGTACACCACCTTGACGCGACCCTTGCCGGCCGACGATGCCGCCGCCGGAGCCTGCTGGGCCGCCGCCTTCGCGGACAGGCCGATGGCGGCCAGTGCCGCCGTGGCGCGAATGAATGCTCGACGCATGCTGCTTCTCCCAGGCCCGCCCGCTTAGGCGATGGTGGCTTCGTCGGTACGCTTGTCGCCGCGGTTGTCGACCCAGGTCACGGTGACCTTGTCGCCCTTGGCGCCGCCCTTGAACTTGAAGTTCAGGAACGGGTCCTTCGACACCGCCGGGCCAAACTGGGCGTGGAACACTTCCTTGCCCTTGTACTGGGCGATCACGGTCTGGATGTGCCAGGCCGGAATCGTCTTGCCGGCCGCATCCTTGCGCTGGCCGGTTTCCATGTCGTGCTTCATCAGAATCTTGACGTCGACAACGCCGCCGTTTTCCGTGGCGCGAACGCGCATCGGGTCTGCCATGTGCTTCTCCTGTCAGCAGGGTTCTGGAAATCTGGTCTCGAACGATGGGAGCGCCGGCGCTTCAGCCGCCGCAGCCGCCCAGCGTGACCTTGATTTCCTTCGATGCCACGTACCACTTGCCGCCGGCCTTCACGGCGGCGTACACCACGGACGTCTGGCCCATCTTCACGCGCGTGGACACGAACGGCTCGGTGCCGGCCGGGATGATGAAATCGGCGGCCAGCGTGTTCGGGTTCTTTTCCACCAGGATGGCGATCTGCTCGGTGTCGGGGATGTTGCTGGTCACCGCCACCGGCACCACGGCGCCGTTCTCGGCGATGTCCGGGGCGTTGAAGGCGATGCCCGTGCTCTTTTCCGGGCCGCTGCCGCCCAGGGCCTTGATCACGTCGGCCACGCTCTTGCCGTCAAAGGCGGTCTTGTTCCATTCGGCGGCCTGCGCCTCGCTGATCAGGCCGGTGGCAGCCATCAGCGACAGTACGGCGGTCATCCGCAGTACGTCTCGTCGTTTTGTATTCATCTTGCTTGTGTATCCCGTGCTTCCCGGTTTCCTGTCGACCCCTGCCGTGCCGGTGCGTCGCCGGCCCATGCGTGTTCTGGCTGTGCGGCCTGGTCACGGGCGGCCGGCATGGCCGGCCTGCCCGTCTACCTGTGTGCGGCGCGGCGGATTACTTGGCCGGCGAGCCGGCCAGTATCCACTCCACCACGGTCTTGATGTCGGCATCGCTGACGGCCGCGTTGGCGGGCATCGGCACCGGGCCCCAGACGCCCGAGCCGCCGTTCTTGACCTTGGCCGACAGCTTGGCCAGCGCGCCCTTGTCGCCCTTGTACTTGGCGGCCACGTCCTTGTACGACGGGCCCACCAGCTTCTTGTCCACCTGGTGGCAGCCCATGCAGGCGTTCTTGTTGGCGATTTCCTGGGCCTTGGCGGCGTCGACGGCGTGCGCGGACGCGGCGGCGGCCAGCAGCGCGGCGGCGATGACAAACTGCTTCATGTGTTGTGCTCCAAACTGAATGAGAGCCGTGGGGACGGCAAATGGCCGCGTCCGGAGCAGTTCCGGGGCACGGCGCGCGCTGGCCGCCGTTGGGGCGGGCTTCTCAGGAGTGCCACTGCGGTGATCGGTGAGGGCTCCCGGGCAGATGCGGCCAGTCCGCTATTTTGCCTGAAGTCAACGCGCGTATACGGACGCGACGGTGATAACCATATGCACAATTCCGGTGGGAATTGTCGCCTTTTTAAGGGTTAACCCTTGGAATAGCCGTCTCTTGGTTCACAGGCGAACGCGCTACGGCGCGCTTCAGCGTCGGGCCAGCGCCCGGCCAGCCCACAGCCGGTTGCCGAAGACGTTCAGCAGCAGCCCGGCCATCACCACCACGGCGCCACCCCATTGCGCGGCGGCCAGGTCTTCGCCCAGCAGCAGATGGGCCGACACCAGCCCCACCACCGGCACCAGCAGCGTCAGCGGCGCCACCTTGCTGGCGGCGTAGCGGGTCAGCAGGCGGCCCCACATCGTGTAGCCGAACAGCGTGGCGGCGAAGGCCAGGTAGCAGACCGCGAACACCCCCATGCCGGAGACATGCGTCAGCGCGGTGCCGATGCGCGCCGGCCCTTCGAACCACAGCGACAGCAGCGCGAATGGCACGATCGGAATCAGCGCGCCCCACACCACCAGCCCCAGCAGGTCTACCGGACCGATCTTCTTGCTGACGATATTGCCGGTGGCCCAGCACAACGCCGCGCAGAGCGTCAGCAGGAAGCCGGCCGCCGTCATGCCGCCCGGCCCGTGCGCGGCGCCGCTGCCGATCAGCGCCAGCCCGCCAGCCGCCACGGCCATGCCGGCCAGGTTGTGCCAGCGCAACGGTTCGCCCAGCCACAGCGCCGCAATGGCCACCGTGAAGAACACCTGCGACTGCAGCACCAGCGACGCCAGCCCGGCGGGCATGCCCACGGCCATCGCATAGAACAGGAACGCGAACTGGCCCAGGCTGATCGACGCGCCGTAGGCCACCAGCATGCGCAGCGGAATTCGCGGACGCGGAATGAAGAAGACGGCCGGGAAGGCCACCAGGCAGAAGCGCAGCGTGCCCAGCAGCATCGGCGGCACGCCGGCCAGGCCCACCTTGATGACGACGAAATTGACGCCCCACACCACGATGATGGCGAGGGCAAGCAGACGGTCTTTGGCTTGCATGATCGAGGGAAGTACGCCGCGTTCCCGGGGGCGGGATAGCCGGCACGTCCGAGCGTACCAGCCCGGCGCCCTCGCGCCTTGCACGATCTTGCGGTTTTATGGGGCGGCGGGCCGGCTTGGCCGCCGGCGCCACCCGATCCGAAAATGTGATCGGCGCGTTACCCGAGCATATCGGCCCAGATGCTGCGGGCCCACGCCACGCCGTACTGCCCTTCCAGCACGCTCGGCGCCGCGGAGAGCCCGCCCGCGCCCGGCACGGTCAGCATCGTCCGGTCCGCCGGATCATAGCGATGCACGCTCGCGATGTGGATGGCCTCGGTCGACGACGTAAAGCTGTAGCAGGTGTTGGTATAGAGCGGCATTGGGTCCGGCTGCCGGCCGGCCAGCAGCTGCAGCACGGCCGCCGCTGCCACCTTGCCATGCTGGTTGGCCATGGTGCCGGACTTCGGCATCAGCGGCGCGATCTGCACCGCGTCGCCCAGCACATGGATCTCCGGCGCCACGGTGGACGCCATGGTCTGGAAGTCCACCTCGCACCAGCGCCCGTTGGCGGTGGCCAACCCGGCGCCCACCGCGATGGCCCCGGCGCGCTGGGGCGGCAGCAGGTTCACCACATCGGCCCGCTCGTCGTCCTGCACGTCGAAGCGGAGGGTACGCGTGGCCGGGTCGACGTCGACGGTCTCGTGCTGCGGCCGGTACTCGATCATCCCCTTGTAGCGCGTGTTCCACACCTGGCGGAACAGCGCGCCTTTCGAGGTGATGTCGGGGTTGGCGTCGAACACCAGCACCTTGCTGCGTGGCTTGTGCTGCTTCAGGTAGTCCGCCACCAGGCAGGCGCGCTCGTACGGCCCCGGCGGGCAGCGGTAAGGCGCCAGCGGAATCGTGATGGCGAACGTGCCGCCGTCGCGCATCGCCGCCAGCTGCCGGCGCAGCGTATCGGTCTGCGGCCCGGCCTTCCATGCGTGCACGATCTGGTCGCCACCGGGCGCCGCCAGGCCCGGAATGGCGCTGGTCTGCATCTCCACGCCGGGCGACAGCACGAGCCGGTCATACGGCAGCACGGTGCCGCCGGCCAGGCGCACCGTGCGCTTGCCGGCGTCGATGGCCGTGGCCGTGTCACGGATCACCCGCACGCCGTGGCGGCTGGCCAGGGTGCCGTACGACAGCGTGATATCGGCCATCTGCCGATAGCCGGCCACCACCAGGTTCGACAGCGGGCACGACACGAACGCGGCATCGGGCTCCACCAGCGTCACGTCCACCGCACCGCGGCCCCACGTGCGCAGGTAGCGCGCCGCCGTGGCGCCGCCATAGCCGCCACCTACGACTACCACCTTCGCCGGTGCGGCGGCCCGCGCCTGGCGCGCCGTCAGGCCGCCAAACGCCGTGGCGGCCAGCGCCGCCTTCAGAACCGATCGTCGATGCATGGATTATTTTTGATCCGCGAACCACGCGGCGATGGCGATGATCTCGGCGTCGCCGTAGCCCTTGGCAATCTGCGGCATCACCGTGCCGGGGCGCTGGCCGTTCTTGTACGCGAGCATCAATTCGACCAGCTCGGCCTGCGAGCGGCCCGCCAGGCGCGGCACCGGGCTGTCGGCCGGCGGCCGGCCGTCCGGACCATGGCACGCGGCGCACGACGCCGCCTGGTTGCGCGCCTGTTCCGTGCGCGCGCGCTGCGCTTCGATCGTCAGCTTGGCGGCATCGGCGGGCCCCGCCGTCATCGGCGCCGAGGCAGCCGGCTGGGCCAGCAGCGGCGCGGCGCACAGCCCCGCCGCCAGGCCAGCCATCCAACGGAGGGACAACAACTTGCGCGGCGGGGGCTTCATGGCGTGATCCTCAGGGGAGATTGCGTCCCGGCGGCAGCGCCACCGGCGACGAGACCGGCGCGCTCACCGGGCTGGTAGTGGCACCCGCGCCGCTCATCGACGCCGGCGCATCCGACGTCACCGGCGCGTTCGGCTGGCTGCCCGGCACGGTCTGCACCGGCGCCGGCGTGCCCACGGCCTCGCTGCCGACATTGCCGTTCTGCGAGGAAGCGGCCTGGTCCAGGCGAGCCCGCTCGGCCTCGCTCACGTAGTCGAACACTTTGACCACCTTCTGCACGCCGCTGGCGTTGCGCGCCACATCGGTGGCCTTGTCGCCCTCGGCGTTGGTGACCACGCCCATCAGGTAGACCACGCCCTTCTCGGTGGTCACCTTGATCGAGTTGGCCGGCACGCCATCGGCCGTCACCAGCAGCGTCTTCACCTTGCTGGTCAGGTAGGCGTCGTTGCTGCGCGTCATGAAATCGGGCGAAGTCGTGACTTCGAGCTCGTTCACCACTTCGCGCGTATTCGACAGGCCGCGCACGTACTGCTCGATCTGCTGCTTGATCTCGTTGTTGGCGGCCTCGCCGGTCAGCAGCACCTTGCGGTTGAACACCGAGGTGCCCACGCGCGCCTGGCTGCTGCTGTAGCGCGAACCCATCGTGCTGTCGATTTCCACCTGCAGGCCCTTGTCGATGGCCTGCGTGCCGGTGGGCCGGCGATCCGTCGCCATCACCACGCCGGTGCCGACCGCGCCGGCCAGTACCGGAAAGCAGCCGGCCAGTTGCGTGGCGGACACCAGCAGCGCGGCCACGGTCACGGCGGTACGGCCCATGCGGGCCGGGGAAGTCTTCTTTGCGTTGGTCACGTTCGTCATGCGGTTCTTGGTTTCTGGGTGGATGCCGAAAGGATGCTTGAAACAGGTTGCGGTTCGTCGTTCTTGCCCGGGGCTGTGGATATCCCTGTGGAAGACCCGGCAAAAACTGTGCATAGCTTGTGGGCAGCATTGTGGATATCCGGGGATAACTCGCCCCGGCCCGGCTGCCTCGGGTTCATGCCTCGCCCAGCAGCGCCTCGTCGATGCCGTCGCACAGGCAGTTCAGCGTCAGCAGGTGTACCTCCTGGATCCTTGCTGTGCGGTCGCTCGGCACGCACAGGTGGATGTCGAATTCGTCCAGCAGCGAGGCGATCTTGCCGCCACCCTTGCCGGTCAGCGCCACCACGCCCATGTCGCGCTGGTGCGCGGCCTGCACGGCCGCGATGACGTTGGCCGAATCGCCCGAGGTGGAGATCGCCAGCAGCAGGTCGCCGGGCTGGCCCAGCGCTTCCACCTGCTTGGCGAACACCGCCGAAAAGTCGAAATCGTTGCCGATGGCCGTCAGGATGGCGCTGTCCGGGCTCAGCGCGATGGCGGCCAGCCCCGGGCGATTGCGCTCGAAGCGGCCCACCAGGCCAGCGGCGAAATGCTGCGCCGCGGCGGCCGAGCCGCCGTTGCCGCACACCAGGATCTTGTTGCCGCTGGTCAGCGCCGCCACCATCCGCTCCACCGCCGCATCGATATGCGGCGCCATCAGCGTGGCTGCCAGGCGCTTGGTCTCGGCGCTATCCAGGAAATGTTGCTCGATACTCTCAATACTCATGGTCGGGTGACATCTGCACAATCCCGCGCATTATGACGCAGCGTCCGCGCCGTCGTTCCCCGCGGCCGACGTCAGGTCGAACGCGCCGGGCATCCATTCGATCCGTCCGGCCTCCAGGGCCACCACGTCCACGCGGCACGCCGGCACGGTGTCCAGCGTGGCCAGGTAGTGCGCGGCGGCGTGCAGCACGCGGCGTTGCTTGGCCGGCGTGATGCTCTGCGCCGCCCCGCCAAACCCGCGGCCACGCCGCTGGCGCACCTCGACGAACACCACGGTATCGTCACCGGCACGCATGATCAGGTCGATCTCGCCGCCTTTGCAGCGATAATTGCGCAACACCGGCACCAGCCCCTGCCGCTGCAGCCAGGCCTGGGCCCGTTCCTCGGCCTGCGCGCCGCGCTCGGTGGCGGTTGGCGTGGTGGTTTGGAATGAGCGATTCAATGGAAGTTCTCAAGCATGAGTGATTGGACCCAGCTGGCCGCCGGCCAGACCTACCCGGCCGGTACGCTTTACGTGGTGGCCACGCCGATTGGCAATGTCGCGGACCTCTCGCTGCGCGCGCTGCATGTGCTCGGCCTGGCCGACGCCATCGCCTGCGAGGACACCCGCAACACCGGGCAGCTGCTGTCGCGCGTGGGCCTGCAGCGTCCGCTGGTGGCCGTGCACGAGCACAACGAGCGCGAGGCGGCCGTGCGCATCGTCGAGCGGCTGGCCGCGGGCGAACGCATCGCCTATGTGTCCGACGCCGGCACACCCGGTATTTCCGACCCCGGTGCGCGTCTGGTGGAAGCGGTGCGCGCCGCCGGCCTGCGCGTGGTGCCGCTGCCCGGCCCCAGCGCGGCCATCACCGCGATGTCGGTGGCCGGCGACATGCTGGAGGCCGGCGAAGGCCGTTTCACGTTTGTCGGCTTCCTGCCGGGCAAGCCCAAGGCACGGGCCGACGCCATTGCCGAGCTGGCCCCGCTCGGGCACGCGTGGATACTCTACGAAGCCCCGCACCGGATTGCCGACACACTTGCTGCGCTGGCCGAGGCCCTGCCGGCTGAGCGCCGCCTGCTGATCGGGCGGGAACTGACCAAACTGTTCGAAGAAACCCCGGTGCTGACCGTGGCGGACGCGCCGGCCTGGCTGGCCGCCGAGCCCTCGCGCGGCAAGGGGGAATTCGTACTGGTGGTGGAAGGCGCGGGCCGCGCCGATGGCGCTGCCGACGATGCCATCGATCCCGAGGCCGGGCGCGTGCTGAAACTGTTGCTGGCCGAGCTGCCGGCCAAGCGCGCGGCGAAACTCGCGGCGGCCATCACGGGCGCCAAGACCGACGCGCTGTACAAGCTGGCGCTGGCCCAGCGCAGCGGCGCTGCCAAAGACGGGCAAGACGCCAACGACGCCTGACAAGACAAAAGGCACGCCGGTGAGGGTCGTGCCTTTTGAGATGTTTCTTATCCGAAGGGACAGTGGCGGGCGGCGGGTCGAAAGCGTCTGATGGTCGTTCCGGCCTGTCCGCATCGCCTTACTTGTGCTTCTGCTTGACCGTCGGCCTGGCTGACTTCGCCCGGGCCTTCGACTTGGTCGGGACCAGCGTGTTGGCGGTGTCGGGCACCTCGTCGGCGCCGCTGCCGTCACCGGCTTCCATGCCACCCGCCTCGATATTCGGGCCCAGCGCCGCCACTTCGGTACGCGACAGCCGGCGGATTTCCACCTGCGTGGCGCCATGGTCGACAAAGCTCAGCCGCTTGGCGGCCGCGTAGGACAGGTCGAGGATGCGGTTGCCGTGATACGGGCCCCGGTCATTGATACGCACCACGGCCACCTTGTTGTTCCGCAGGTTACGCACCAGCACCCAGCTGTCGAGCGGCAGCGACGGGTGGGCCGCCGTCATGGCGCGCATGTCGAAGCGCTCGCCATTGGCGGTCTTGCGTCCGTGGAAGCCCTTGCCGTACCAGGATGCCATGCCGCGCTGCTCGAACGTACCCATGTCGGCGCGCAGGCCGTCGATCGACGACTGCGACGGGCCGTTGTCGTCCTGCAGGCCGAACAGGTTCCAGTTGCCGCGATCGTCGGCCTTGGCCGAGGCAGCGCCCGGCCTGGTCTTCGACTTCGCAGACTTGGTGGAAAGCGCAGCGGACGTGTCCGAGGCATTGTCGGCGTCGCCGCCCGGCGGCGTGGCACAGGCGGCCAGCACCAGCGCCGATACGATGACCGTGCACAGGCGCAGGCAGCGGTTGGAGCCGGGCGCCGTCTCGCGCACGGACCCCGGACGGAACAGGGGCAAACTAGACATAGCTGCGCAGTCTAACACCTGTCGTTTTAAGCTAGTGCCTTGATTTTGTTACGAAATCTGTTACAAGGCCGGCCCGTTTCCCGCAATCGTCGGCCTGGCAAGGGATTGCGCCGATTGGCGCGGTGCCGCATCGGGGTGATCTACATGCAACTTTCAGACGATTCTCAAACGCGATTCAAACGTTGCAGTGGCCGATGCGCGCAAATTCGGCGGCTACAATGGACCACCGTCGGGGCCGCCCATGGTAGCCCGTTGAAGGCGCCGAAAAAGCCTGATCGATCACAAGAATGAAAGTCCTCCTGATCCCCGTTACCCCGTTCCAGCAGAACTGTTCACTGCTGATCGACGAGACCACCCAGCGCGCCGCCGTATGCGACCCCGGCGGCGATCTCGACCGCATTACCGCAGCAATCACGGAACACGGCGTGACGCTGGAAAAGATCTTCCTCACGCACGGCCACGTGGACCATTGCGCCGGCGCCGCCGCGCTGGCCCGGCAGTACGGCGTGCCGATCGAGGGGCCGCACGAGGACGAGCGTTTCTGGATCGACCAGTTGCCCGAGCAGACCCGGCGCTTCGGTTTTGGGCACGCCGAGGCGTTCGAACCAAACCGCTGGCTCGTGAACGGCGACACGGTCACCTTCGGCGGCGAGACGCTCGAGGTCTATCACTGCCCGGGTCACACGCCGGGGCACGTGGTGTTCTTCTCGCGGGCCAACCAGCTGGCGATCGTCGGCGACGTGCTGTTTGCGGGCTCGATCGGCCGCACCGATTTTCCGCGCGGCAACCATGCGGACCTGATCCGGGCCATCCGCACGCGGCTCTGGCCCCTGGGCGACGCGGTGACGTTCGTGCCCGGCCACGGGCCGGTATCGACGTTCGGCGAGGAACGCCGCAACAACCCGTTCGTGGCCGATCACCTGATCGACGCGGCCTGAGGCATGGCAAAAAAGCAGGCGCCGGACGCCCGCCCCGAGATCTACGTCAGCACCGACGTCGAGGCCGACGGCCCGATTCCGGGGCCGCACTCGATGCTGTCGTTCGCCTCGGCGGCAATGCTGGCAAACAAGACCGTGGTCGGCACGTTCTCGGCCAACCTCGAAACCCTGCCTGGCGCGGCCGGGCATCCCGTGCAGATGCAGTGGTGGAAGACCCAGCCCGACGCCTGGGCGGCCTGCCGGCGCGACCTCGAACGGCCCGAAGACGTAATGCCGCGCTATGTGGACTGGGTGGAAAAGCTGCCGGGCAAGCCGGTCTTCATCGCCTTTCCGGCCGGTTTCGATTTCACCTGGATGTTCTGGTACATGATGCGCTTTGCCGGTCGGTCGCCGTTCGGCTGGGCCGCGCTGGACATCAAGACGCTCGGCTTCGCGCTGACTGGGCGGCCGTACCGGAAATCGGTCAAGGCCGCCTTCCCGGCCCACTGGCACGACCCCCTGCCGCACACCCATATCGCGCTGGACGACGCACTCGAACAAGGCGCCCTGTTCTGCAACATGCTCGCAGAACTGCGCACGCGCGAGGGCTTGCTGGCGACGGCGGCATCCGCTGCCACTCCCAAGCCGGACGACGACTCCGGCGAGAGCGAATCCTCACATACGGCACCGCCGCCGCGCTGATTGGTGCGTCCGCGCACGTGCGGAGGGTGCAGCCACTCCACATTTCCGCGTGGCGTCTCCTATATTGGAAGCGTGCGTATGACCATTAGAGGGCCAGGCGCGGGGCCGCATCAGGCGGTAACCCGGCAGCCAGGCGCCGAGGAGGTGTGACCATGCGTTTCCATCCAGACCTGCATCTCCGGGACCTCTCCGGCCGGCTGCATTGGCCGCATCGCTCCCACGCGCGCACCAACGTCGTCTCGCATTTCCATTCCTCAACGGAAGATGCTGAAGTCGCCAAGGCGCTGATCTATGTCAGCGCGGTCACCGCGATCGTGCTGCTCTTCGTATTGGCAGGCATCAGTTTCGGTCAGGAGGCCATGCACTGGCTGGGTGTTCAATAGCGACGACTCGCCTGAAGCAACTCGCCAACTGACCGGCCGGCCTCCCTTGGGGAGGCCGGTTCTATTCTGGGCGGATGGAAGCCGGGGAACGGCTCAGGCCAGCAGCGGCGCTACGTTCTCGGGCGGACGGCCGATGGCCGCGCGACGGTGGCGCACCACCACGGGCCGCTGCAGCAGGATGGGATTGTCGGCCACGGCCGCCAGCAGTTCGGCGTCGGTCAGGCCCGGGTCAGCCAGGTCCAGCTCCTGGTAGACGGCCTCGCCGTCCCGGATCATCTCGCGCACCGGCACGCCGAGCATGGTGTGCAACTGGCGCAGCGTGGTCAGCGTGGGCGGCGACTTCAAGTATTCGACGATCTCCACCGGCTCGCCCAGACGCTGCGCCGCCGTCTCCACCAGCGCGAGCGTTTCGCGCGACTTCGAGCAACGGGGATTGTGGTAGATCGTGATCATGGCGGCGTCCTCCTGCCTGTTTCTGGTGCCTGGGAATATCCCGCACTATATACAACCGCCTGACCTCGCGCCCCACCTGCACGCGGCCACGCACCATGCCGACGCGGTAAGGTACGGTTTGTGGCGGGCATGCATCGTGCGTGTGCATGGCCGCCCCCTGATCCATGGCCCGCGGCAGCGCGCCGTGGCCGATTTTTGCCAAGCCAAGACACTGTGTCCGATATTCCCGCCGCCCCCGTGCGCAAGCCCTACCGGCTGCGCGATGCCACCCCGGCCGACGTGCCCGCCATCCACGCCATCTACGCCCACCATGTTCAGCACGGCCGGGCGTCGTTCGAGGAGGTGGCGCCGACCGTCGACGACATGCAGCTGCGGTTTGCCGAAGTCCTGAAGAAGAAGCTGCCGTACATCGTGGCCGAGCGCGATGGCCAGATCCTGGGCTATGCCTATGCGTCGAGCTACCGCGCGCGCAGCGCCTACCGCTTCGCGATCGAGGACTCGATCTATATCGACCATCGCCATACCGGCGAGGGCCTGGGCCGCGCGCTGCTGGCCGAGCTGATCGCCCGTTGCGAGACCGGACCATGGCGGCAGATGGTGGCCGTGGTGGCGCTCACGTCCACCGGCGAGGGCGCGGGCTCGGTGGCCGTGCACGAGCGGCTGGGCTTCCGCACCGTGGGCCGGCTCGAATCGGTCGGGCTCAAGCATGGCCAATGGATCGACACGCTGCTGATGCAGCGGCCGCTTGGCGTGGGCGACAGCACGCTGCCAGACCCCGACGCGCTACGCCAGTAGCGCCGGCACGGTCGCCGCGCACCAGGCTTGCAGTGTGTCGAAGCCCCGGGCCACGTGTTCGGGTCCGCGCGACATGCTTTCCATGCGTACCACCTCCACGGCGGTGAGCCCGATGGTGGCCAGCACGTACCGCAGGTAAGGCGTGAAGAAGTCCTGCTGGCTGGCGGGATCATCCGAGAACCGGCCGCCGCAGGACACCACCGCCAGCACCGGCCGGTTGCGCAGCAGACCCTGCTTGCCTTGCGGCGTGCCGGTAAAGGTGCGCTCCGGCCGCACGACGAGGTCGATCCACGTCTTCAGCGTGGCCGGCAAGGTGAAGTTGTGCATCGGCGTGGTGATCAGCACCACATCGGCCGCCTGCAACTCGGCGATCAGCGCCTCCGAGAGCGACAGCGCGGCCGGGTCGGCATCGTGGCGCTTCGCGGCCACGGTCATGTTGGCGTGCGTGAAGGCGGCGTCGATGGGCGGCAGCGGGTCGGCGGCCAGGTCGCGCTCGATCACGGTCAGCGCGCCGTGGTGCGCGGCCAGTTGCTCGCGGACGAGCTGGCCCGCGCGCCGGCTGGTAGAAAGTTCGCCGCGCGGGCTTACGTTGAGGTGGAGCAGCGTTGCCATAGAGCAGTCTCTTGAAGCGTGTCTTGAAGCGTGCTTTGAAGCGGTGCGATGAAGCGGTGCGATGGGCCGGAGGCCCGGGCACCGGATCTCAGCCGATCGGATAGTAGAACCGCAGGGCGCGCGCCAGCAGGCCGTTGCGGTAATAGAAGCGGTGGCCCAGCACGTTGGTCAGCGGCGTATCGAGTACCAGCTGGGTGCACCCCGCGGCCTGGGTCTCGGCCTTGAGCCAATCCATCAGTTGCCGGCCGTACCCGCCGCTGCGCGCCTGGGCGTCGGTGACGAGGTCGTCCACATACATATGCCGGCCGACGATCAGGTTGTCCGCGTAGCGGTAGCCGGCCAGCGCCATCAGCGTGCCATCGGCCCAGATGCCCACCAGGTGGTAGTCGTCCTCGGTCTGGCGGCGCCAGCGCGCCACCAGTTCGTCGGCATCGGCCAGATGCGGACGCAACTGGTGCATCAGCGGGAAGGCGGCGGCCACCTCGGCGTCGGACGCCAGGATGCGGATCTCGACCCGGGCGCTCTGCGCAATCTTTGGAATGGTGGCGCTCATGCCTGGCTCCGTTGCGCGTCGGCCGGCGGGGGCGGGAAATGCAGGCCCACGGCGATACGGTTCCACGCATTGATCGACGCCACCGTGGCGGCCAGGAACACCAGCTCCTGTTCGTCGAACACGGCGCGCACCCTGGCCAGCGCCGCGTCGCGCGCGGCCGGGTCGGTCAGTTGCGTCAGGGCCTCGGCCCAGCCCAGCGCGGCGGTCTCGCGGTCGGTATAGATGCCGGCGTCGCGCCAGCCGGCCAGCAGGTCGAACTTGCGGGGGTCGATGTCCAGCTTGCGCGCGATGTTCAGATGGAACTGCAGGCAGAAGGCGCAGCCGTTGAGCTGCGAGACGCGCAGCTTCACCAGTTCGGTCAGGGCCTTGTCCAGGCCCGAGGCGGTCACGGCCTTGCTGACGCCGCCCAGCGACGCGTACACATCGGGGGCGGTCTGCGTGAATGTCTGGAAATCCATCGTGCGCTCCTTGGAGTAAGATGTCAGAGTTCGAACATCAATGTCAGAACTCTAACATCATGGCAAAAACCCTGCAGTCCAAAGGGAAAAAGACCGAAGGCGCGGCGATTCCGGCGCCCGGCGAAGGCAAACGTGGCGAAAGCGGCTATCTGGCGTATCTGCTACGGCAGGCCAGCGCGGCCAACCGCCTGAACATGGAGCGCGCGCTGGCCGACCTGGGCGTGACGCTGCCGCAGTTCTTTGTGCTGACGATGCTGGGCGCCTACCCTGGCATCTCCGGCGCCGACGTGGCGCGACTTGCCATGCTGACGCCGCAGACGGTCAGCGTGATCATGAGCAACCTGGAGAAGATGGCCGCCATCGTGCGCCAGCCGCACCCGGTGCACGGACGCATCCAGACCATCGCGCTGACCGAGGCCGGCAAGGCACTGCTGGCGCAGTGCAAGGGCCGCGCGACGGAGGTCGACAAGCAGTTGCGCGCGGGGCTCACGCCCGAGGAAGAACAGATCGTGCGGCGCTGGCTGGTGAGCCTGGCGGTGCCGGCCGAAGGCATCGCCGAATAGCGCGGCGCCGAACGAAAAAAGGCCCGCTGGCGGATGCCATGCGGGCCGTCATCACAACCAGGGTGTGCTACAGGAATCGCGCGCTGCCCCGGCGGGTCAGCCCATCAGGTCCGACAGCGCCAGCGCCACCACCTTGGTGGCACGGTTCAGGTCGTTCAGGCGCAGGTTCTCGTCGGAGTTGTGGCCGCGCGCTTCCATCAGCGTGCGCGGGCCGGCGCCGTACAGCACGGTGGGAATACCACGGCTCGTGTAGTGGCGCGCGTCGGTGTACAGCGGCACGCCCTGCACCGGGATCTCCACGCCGAACACCGCTTCGGCACGCTGCTTCAGCGCACCGATCAGCTTTTCCACGCCCGGCAGTTCCGACAGCGGCTCGGCCAGGATGATGCGTTCCACCTTCACCTCGATACCCGGGCGCTCGCGCGCGGCCTTCTCCACCACGGCGCGGATCTCGCTCTCGGCATCGAAGCCGATCTCCTCGGGGATCATGCGGCGGTCCACACGGAACGTGACCAGGTCCGGCACCACGTTGGTGTTGATGCCGCCCTTGATCAGGCCGACGTTCAGCGTGGCGGTGTCGATGCCCGGCACCTTGCTCTTGCGCGTGGCCAGCTCGGCGCGCAGGCCGTAGATGGCTTGCAGGATGTGCGTGGCGGCCTCGATGGCGTCCATGCCGGTATGCGGCATGGCGGCGTGGCCCTGCTTGCCCTTGACCGTGACTTCCACGTGCAGGCAGCCGTTGTGCGCCGACGTGATGCCGTACGAGAAGCCGGCCGAGATCGCGTAGTCGGGCTTGGTCAGGTTTTCGTCGAGCAGGAACTTCGGGCCGATGTCGCCGCCGGTTTCCTCGTCGTACGTGAATTGCAGCTCCACCGTGCCATTGAGCCTGGCGCCCTGCTTCTCGGCCTCAATCAACGCCAGCACGGCATACGCGTACGTGGCGAAGTCTGACTTCGAGACGGCCACGCCGCGCCCGTACATGACCGGGCCGTGCTCGCTGTCAGCAATCTCGCCGCCGTACGGGTCCTTGGTCCAGCCCAGGCCCGGCGGCACCACGTCGCCGTGCGCGTTCATCGCGATGGTCGGGCCGCCGCTGCCGAACGTCTTGCGCACCAGCAGGTTGGTGGCGCTGATCATGCCGGCCGCCTTGACCTTGTCTTCCGGCACCTTGTGCGCTTCCACCTTGAAGCCCAGGCCTTCGAGCAGTTCCTTGGCGCGCTTGCCATGTGCCTCGCAATCGCCGGCCGGATTGTCCGAGGGCACCTTGACCAGTTCCGCCAGGAACGCTTCCTGCTGCGGGCGGTGCTCGTCGATGTACCGGGTCAGCGTGGTGTCGGTGGGATTCATGTTGTCTCGTGCAGTCATCTTCGTATCTCGGGTATTTCGACTTGTGAAGGCTTATTGGGGACGGTGGAAGTGTTCGACGAAATCCGCGAACACGCGCGCCGCGATCTGGGCGTCTTCGGCCGTCATGGTCTCGGTGGGGTGGTGGCTGATGCCGCCGTTGCCGCAGCGAACGAACAGCATGGCCACATCGGCGATGGCGGCAATGGCCATGGCGTCATGGCCGGCGCCGGAGGGCAGGTGACGCACGGGTACGTCCTGGCGCGCCACCGCCGCCGCCCATTGCGACTGCAGCCACGGCGCGCACGGCACGCTGGCCGCCTCGTGCGTCTTGCGGATCTGCGCGCGCACATTGCGGCGTGCGCAGACACGTTCGATTTCGGCCAGCACGTCGTTGACGGCGGCCTCGCGCTCGGCGTCAACGCCGGCACGGATATCGATGGAGAACGTGGCGCGGCCCGGCACCACGTTGGTGGCACCGTTCGGCACGTTGAACTGGCCCACCGTGCCCACCAGGCCCGGCTTGCCGCCGCAGCGGCGCTCGATGTAGAGGCCGATCTCGGCGCCGGCCATCGCGGCGTCGCGGCGCATGTCCATCGGCACCGTGCCGGCGTGGCCCGCCAGCCCTTCCAGGTCCACGATGAAGCGCGTGGCGCCCGAGATGGCGGTAACCACGCCCACCGGCAGCCCTTCGTTCAGCAGCACCGGACCCTGCTCGATATGCACCTCGATGAAGGCCAGCACCTGGCTGCGCTCATGCCGGGCGGCAGGCAGCTGCGCGGCGTCGAAGCCGGCTTCGCGCATCACGTCGCGCATGGTCTTGCCCGCGTCGTCGAGGTTGTCGAGCACCTTGGTGTCGAACGTGCCGGCGATGGCGCGGCTGCCGAGCAGCGTGGCCTTGAAGCGCACGCCCTCTTCCTCGGCAAACCCCACCACCTCGATGGCGAACGGGAAGCGGCGGCCCTGGCGGTTCCACTCGGCCACGCAGGCAATCGGCAGGATCACGCCAAGATTGCCGTCGAAGCGGCCGGCGTCGCGCACGGTGTCGAAGTGCGAGCCGGTCAGCAGCGCGGGCGCGTTCGGCTCCAGGCCTTCGTACCGGCCGATCACGTTGCCGGCGGCGTCGCGACGCACGGTCATGCCGGCGGCTTCCATCCATGCGGTGAGCTGCGCGGCGGCGCCGTGGTGCGCGTCGGTCAGGTAGGTGCGGGTGAGCAGGCCGGGCTGCTCGGTGTGGACGGCCAGGGCGTCGGCCCAGGCCATGATGCGGCTGCCGGTGTCAGCGGACAACGGCGTAGAAGTTGCTGCCATGCGTGTCTCTCCTGCTGGTGGTGCGGAGCCCGGTCTCTGGAAGCCTCCGGGCGGGCGCCCGGTAGTGCCGAAGCTCTATTCTGTGCGATTCATGTTAGCACAGTGAATTCAAAAATTGCATACAAAAATGATATGCACTATATTGGCCTCCACGCACCGACAATCCGCCCCGGACAATCCGGTCCGGACAAGTGGATGGCGCGGATTCCGCCTCAACAGGGAGGCTTTCCGCGCAGGGCAAGCCTTCAGGGGTAATTGCCAGCGGTGCATGCCAGCCCCCGTCGTCGACAGCCATGTGACGGCGAGCATTCCTGAACCAGATCAGGGCAGGCCGATGGCGCACCCAAGCCGCCACGGACCCGCCCGGCACGGAGACAACAATGCAGCATGCCGTACCCACGCAGCGCGCCAGCGGCGCCCGCCTGCACACCCGCTTCACCCGTTCGCTGTTCGGCCAGGTGCTGATTGCCCTGGCGCTGGGCACCCTGCTCGGCCTGGTGTTTCCCGAGTTCGCCGCCAAGCTCAAGCCGCTCGGCGACGGCTTCATCAAGCTCATCAAGATGCTGATTGGCCCGGTGGTCTTCTGCGTGGTGGTGGCCGGCATCTGCGGCGCGGGCGAGTTGAAGAAGGTGGGCCGCGTGGGCATCAAGGCGGTGGTCTACTTCGAGATCGTCACCACCATCGCCCTGGCCCTGGGCATCGTGCTGGCCTACGTGTTCCAGCCCGGCACGGGCATGAATGTCAACCCGCACAGCCTCGACGCCTCGGCCATGGCCGCCTACGTCGAGTCGGCCGACAAGGTGAAAAGCGCGGGCACGGTCGACTTCCTGATGAAACTGGTGCCGAACACGATCCTCGGCGCGTTCACCAGCGGCGATGTGCTGCAGGTGCTGCTGGTGTCGGTGCTGTTCGGCTGCGCGCTGTCCGTGGTGGGCGAGCCGGCCCGTCCGCTGGTGAAGCTGATCGACAACTTCTCGGCCACGCTGTTCCGGATGATGGGCTTCATCATCAAGCTCGCGCCGCTGGGCGTGCTGGGCGCCGTGGCCTTCACGGTGGGCAAGTACGGCATCGGGTCGCTCAAGCAGCTTGGCTTCCTGGTGGTGCTGTTCTACGGCGCGGTGATCGTGTTCGTGATCGGGGTGCTCGGCACCGTCATGCGGCTGTGCGGGTTCTCGGTGATCAAGCTGATCCGCTACCTGCGCGCCGAGCTGCTGGTGGTGCTGGGCACCGCCTCGTCGGACAGCGTGCTGCCGCAGGTGATGAAGAAGCTCGAGTTCATGGGCATCAAGAAGTCGGTGGTGGGCCTGGTGATTCCCACCGGCTATTCGTTCAATCTCGATGCGTTTTCGATCTACCTGACGCTGGCGGCCGTGTTCATCGCGCAGGCCACCAACACGCCGCTGGCACTGGGCGACCTGCTGGGCATCCTGGCCGTGGCGCTGGTCACGTCCAAGGGCGCGCACGGCATTCCGGGCTCGGCCATCGTGATCCTGGCGGCCACGCTGTCGGCCCATCCGGCCATTCCGGCCATCGGCCTGGTGCTGGTGCTGTCGGTGGACTGGTTCATCGGCATCGCGCGCGCCGTGGGCAACCTGGTGGGCAACTGCGTGGCCACCGTGGTGGTGGCGGCATGGGAGCGCGATATCGACCGCGAACGCGCGCACGCCGTGCTCAACGGCACCATCCCGACCGGCGACCTGGACGAGGGCCTCTCGGCCATGCCGGAGGGCTCAGGGGAAGTACCGGTGCCGGCGCCGCTGCCCGGCGGGGCCCCGGGGCGGTAGAATCGCGCCATCCCAGTCAACGCGCAGGTCCGGCAAGAGACGCGCGCACACCATGCCCGAGCACATCGATCCAGACATGACCGCCGAGGCGATCGCCGACGATATCGTCGCGGCCATCGTCTCGCACCGGCTGCCGCCCGGCACCAAGCTGCGCGAGGAGGCGTTGGCCAGTGTGTATCGCGTGAGCCGCACCAAGGTGCGCGCGGCGCTGCTGATGCTGTCGAAGGACAAGGTCATCCAGATCGTGCCTGACAAGGGCGCCTTCGTGGCCAAGCCCAGCGCCGAGGAAGCCCGCGAGGTGTTTGCCGTGCGCCGCATCCTCGAAGCCGCGCTGGCGCGCGAATTCGTGGCGCGCGCCACGGCGGCCGACTACAAGCGCATCGAGAAACATCTGGTGGCCGAGCGCAAGTCGCTGGCCGGCAACGATGCGCAGACGCGCACGCGGCTGCTGGGCGACTTCCACATCGTGCTGGCCGAGGTGGCGGGCAACAACGTGCTGACCGAGATCATGCGGGAGCTGTCGATGCGCAGCGCGGTAATCACCATGCTGTACCAGAGCCGGCGCGATGCCACGTGTTCGTCCGACGAGCACCGGGCCTTCATCGACGCCGCGAAAGCCGGCGATGCCGACCGCGCCGTGGCCCTGATGGTGGAGCACCTGAACCACGTGGAAAGCGCGCTGCATTTCGAGGAAGCGCCGGCTGCCGCACGCGGCAAGGACCTGGTGGCCGCGCTGCTGGCCTAGCATCGCGCGCGCAGTGCAATCGGCTTGATCGCCGTCAAGGACGAAGCCGGGGTGGGAGGCGCATCATTCCTCTCGCCATGGAGTTGCGGGGGCGCACTTCATGAGCTCTCCCCGTCCTTCGCAAGAAGGACTGCCCGCAGACCGCAATGGCTGCGGGCTTTTTCTTTTGGGCGACAGGATTTCTGTTCCCACTCGCTGGATTTTGCTCCCCTCTCCCACTTGTGGGAGAGGGGTTGGGGGAGAGGGCAAGACGGTGCTGCTTGCCGACGGTCGCTAGTTGACCCGCTGAACCCTCTCCCCCGGCCCCTCTCCGGCACGGCGGGAGAGCGGAGAAATCACAAGCCGAAAAAACGACTCACACCCGATTACTCCAATACCCCGGTTTCGAGAACGATTGCTTCAGGTGTTCGATAAAGAAGCGGATCTTCGCCGGCACTGGCCGCTGCTGTGGGTACACCGCGAGGATGTCGTAGTCGGGCAGCGCGTACTCGTCTAGCACCGTGATCAGTTCCCCGCTCTCGAGCTGCGGCAGGATCTCCCAGGTCGAGCGCCAGCCCAGGCCCAGGCTCTCGCCGGTCCAGCGATGCAGCAGTTCCCCGTCATTGCAATCGAGGTTGCCGCGCACCCGCACCGTGACCGTCTTGCCGTTCTGCTGGAAGTACCAGCCGCGCTGCTGCCCGCCCTGCAGGTTGAACGCCAGGCAGTTGTGCTTTTCCAGATCCTCGAGCGTATGCGGCACGCCATGCTGGGCGAAGTACGCCGGGGTGCCGCACACCACGCGCTTGTTCGTGGCCAGCTTGATGGCCACGAAGTTGGGATCGATGGCGCCGCCGATGCGGATGCCCACGTCGTAGCCCTCGCGCACCAGGTCCACCACCCGATCGGTGAGGTTGAACGAGATCTGCACGTCGGGGTTGGCGGCCAGGAAGGCCGGGGCATGCGGCGCCACATGCTTGCGGCCAAACGCAGCCGGCGCCGACACGATCAGGTGGCCCGTGGCCTTGTGCCGGCCTTCGGCAATCAGCATCTCGGCGCGGTCGAGGTCCGACAGCGCCTTCTTGCATTGCTCCATGAACGCGGCGCCCTGCTCCGTCACCACGATGCGGCGCGTGGAGCGATGCAGCAGCTTCACCCCGATGCGTGCCTCCAGCGCGTTGATGCGCCGCCCGATCATGACGGGCGTGACGTTCTGCGTCAGCGCGGCGGCCGCCATGCTGCCGTGTTCCACCACGGCGATAAATGCTTCGATCTGTTTGAGTTTGTCCATAACGCCTGTTGTCTCCTGCCGCGCTCATTGTGAGGCATTGGCGCCATGGTGCGGTATCCCCGCCGCGCGATGCCGTGCATGCGCGCCGGGACATGGGCCGGCGGAGACCGGCATGGAGCAGCCCTAGCGGCCGAGCTTCTCGCTGATCTCGGCCGCCTCGCCCAGCACGTAGGCCAGGCGGCGCAGCGGGGCGCTGCACTGGAGCTGGGCGAACAGGGCCAGCGCGGCGCCGGCCACCAGCACGGCGCCGTAGATGGCCACCAGCGCGGGACCGTGGCCGGGCTTCACCACGGCCAGGCCGTCGGCCAGCACTACGGCGGCGGGCGCCAGCGCCAGCACCAGCGCCACCGTGCGGGCGCCGCCTTCCCAGAGCCGCGCCTGCAGCAGGATGCGGCGCTGGCGGGCGCGCAACTGCAGGGCCGGGATGCGGCCCAGCCGCAGCAGCAGCGCGTTCTCGACGTCGTTCTGGGCATCGACCCGGCGCGACAGCCAGTGCATCGGATGCCGCAGTGCATCACGGCGCGCCAGCAGGCGCGCCAGCCAGGCCGCCACGTAGAACACGCCGCTGACGGCCAGCAGCACATGGAACGCCTGGGGCAGCCATGCCGGCGGCGGCTGCAGCAACACCTGGTGCCACCAGACCAGCCCGCCGCCGGCCACCAGTGACGGCACCAGCGCGAGCACGAACCCGGCCCACAAGACCGTCGCCAGCCGGCTGTCCGGCGACTTCTCGGCCGGCGCCGTCTGCAAGGCTTCCATCAGTTCGTAGGTGGTCGGCAGCCGCGTGTACATGGCAAGGCAGGGCAATTCCAAACCCGCTATTTTGACCCGGGCAGCCGTACCGCCGATAGAGCAAAACGCATCAGATTGCGCCACCCCCCACGGATCGGGGGCACGGCCGAACGGGCGTCTCCGTGTATCGCCAAGTACACATTTCACAGGTGCATGCTGCGGCATTGCATACACCAGGTATCGAATCAACTGATCCCCCTTCTGTTTATCCACAGCCGGCTGCGGGCATAGGATCGACCCCAGAACGAATCCCACCCATTGTTTTCAAGCGTACTGGAGAGAGACATGCCGAAGATGAGAGCAGTTGACGCGGCCATTGCCGTGCTGGAAAAGGAAGGCATTACCACCGCGTTCGGCGTGCCTGGCGCCGCCATCAACCCGTTCTATTCGGCGATGCGCAAGGCCGGTTCGATCCGCCACCTGCTGGCGCGCCACGTGGAAGGCGCCTCGCACATGGCCGAGGGCTACACCCGTGCCGAGCCGGGCAACATCGGCGTCTGCGTGGGCACCTCGGGCCCGGCCGGCACCGACATGATCACCGGCCTGTACTCGGCCTGGGCCGATTCGATTCCCATCCTCTGCATCACGGGCCAGGCGCCGCGCGCCCGCCTGTACAAGGAAGACTTCCAGGCCGTGGATATCGAATCGATCGCCAAGCCGGTGACCAAGTGGGCCGTGACCGTGCGTGAGCCGGCGCTGGTGCCGCAGGTGTTCCAGCAGGCCTTCCACCTGATGCGCTCGGGCCGTCCGGGTCCGGTGCTAATCGACCTGCCATTCGACGTGCAGGTGGCCGAGATCGAGTTCGACCCCGAAACGTACCAGCCGCTGCAGCCGTACAAGCCGGCCGCCTCGCGTGCGCAGATCGAGAAGGCCATCTCGATGCTGAACCAGGCCGAGCGTCCGCTGATCGTCTGCGGCGGGGGCGTGATCAACGCCAACGCCAACGAACTGCTGGTGGAGTTTGCCGAACTGGTGAACGTGCCCGTGGTGCCCACGCTGATGGGCTGGGGCGTGCTGGCCGACGACCACCCGCTGCAGGCCGGCATGGTGGGCCTGCAGACCTCGCACCGCTACGGCAACGCCACGCTGCTGGCTTCCGACTTCGTGATGGGCATCGGCAACCGCTGGGCCAACCGCCACACCGGCAGCATCGACGTCTACACCAAGGGCCGCAAGTTCGTGCACGTGGATATCGAGCCCACGCAGATCGGCCGCGTGTTCGGCCCGGACCTCGGCATCGTCTCCGACGCCAAGGCCGCGCTGGAACTGTTCGTGGAAGTGGCGCGCGAAATGAAGATGGCCGGCCGCCTGCCGTGCCGCAAGGCGTGGGTGGCCGACGTGCAGAAGCGCCGCCGCACGATGAAGCGCAAGAGCGACTTCGACAACGTGCCGGTCAAGCCGCAGCGCGTGTACCGCGAGATGAACCAGTACTTCCCGCGCGACGTGCGCTACGTGACGACGATCGGCCTGTCGCAGATCGCCGCCGCGCAGTTCCTGTCGGTGAACCAGCCGCGCCACTGGATCAACTGCGGCCAGGCCGGCCCGCTGGGCTGGACCATTCCGGCCGCCATCGGCGTGAAGACCGCCTCGCCCAACTCGGACATCGTGGCCATCTCGGGCGACTACGACTTCCAGTTCATGATCGAGGAACTGGCCGTGGCCGCGCAGTTCAAGGTGCCGTACATCCACGTGGTGGTGAACAACTCGTACCTGGGCCTGATCCGCCAGGCGCAGCGCAACTTCGAGATGGACTACTGCGTGCAGCTGGCGTTCGACAACGTCAACGCGCCCGAGCTGGAAGGCTACGGCGTAGACCACGTGAAGGTGGTGGAAGGCCTGGGCTGCAAGGCGATCCGCGTGTTCAAGCCCGAAGACATCGCACCGGCCTTTGCCGAGGCGCGCGACCTGATGGCCGAGTTCTCGGTGCCGGTGGTGGTCGAGGTGATCCTGGAGCGCGTGACCAATATCGCGATGGGCACCGAGATCGACAACATCAACGAGTTCGAGCCGATCGAAGACCTGGAAGACACCGAGGCCGCGATCCTGGTGGAAGAGACCACCGCCGCGTAAGCCTCACCCGCAGCCGATTGCCGCAGCCGATTGCCGCAGCTGTTTGCCGCAGCTGTTTGCCGCAGTACGCCCCCCGCCCCGCTCCACCGGGGCGGGCCGGGCAACGTATTTCCCAACACCGAGAGAGACATCACAATGCCAAAGCTCGCAGCCAACCTGACGATGCTGTTCAACGAAGTGGGTTTCCTGGACCGCTTCGAGGCCGCCGCCCGCGCCGGGTTCCGCGGCGTGGAGTTCCTGTTCCCGTACGCGTTCCATGCCGACCAGATTGCCGACCGCCTGAACCGCTTCCAGCTGGACCTGGTGCTGCACAACCTGCCGGCCGGCAAGTGGGAAGCGGGCGAGCGCGGCATTGCCTGCCACCCTGACCGCGTGGGCGAGTTCCAGGACGGCGTGGGCGAGGCCATCAAGTACGCGAAGGTGCTGGGCGTGCGCCAGTTGAACTGCCTGGTAGGCATCCTGCCGCAGAACGTCAAGCGCGAGCAGGCCAACGAGACGCTGGTGGAGAACCTGCGCTTCGCCGCCAACGCGCTGGCCCGCGAACAGATCGACCTGCTGGTGGAGCCGATCAACACGTTCGACATTCCCGGCTTCTTCCTGTCGCGCATGCAGCAGGCCGTGGACCTGATCGGCCAGGTCAACGCGCCCAACCTCTACGTGCAGTACGACATCTATCACATGCAGCGCATGGAAGGCGAGATCGCCAACACGATCCGCGCCAACCTGCCGAAGATTCGCCACGTGCAACTGGCCGACAACCCGGGCCGCAACGAACCGGGCACCGGCGAACTCAACTACCAGTACCTGTTCCGCTTCCTCGACGAGGTGGGCTACCAGGGCTGGATCGGCTGCGAATACAAGCCGAAGACGACCACCGAAGCGGGGTTGGGCTGGCGGGCGGCGCACGGGGTCCAGTAACACCGATGGTTTGCTCCCCTCTCCCACACGGCGGGAGAGGGGCGGGGGGAGAGGGCTTTGCGGCGTAACACGCGATATCGCCGGATCGACGGCCTGTCCCTCTCCCCCAACCCCTCTCCCACGCGTGGGAGAGGGGAGCAGATCCTCAGCAACTTGAAACGAATTCCATCACCTACCGGAGACAAACATGGCAAACCAACGTAACGTCGGCTTTATCGGGCTGGGCATCATGGGTGCCCCGATGGCGGGTCATCTGCGCGCGGCTGGCCACACGCTGTTCGTGCACGACGTGAACCCTGCCCCGCAGGCGCTGGTCGATGCCGGCGTGACGGTGTGCACCAGCGCCGAGGAAGTGGCCAAGCGCGCCGACATCGTCATCATCATGGTGCCGGACACCCCCCACGTGGAGGCAGTGCTGTTCGCCGAGAAGGGCGTGGCCGCCGCGTTCAAGGCGGCCGGCAAGGAAGCCACGTACGGCAAGATCGTGGTGGACATGAGCTCGATCTCCCCGATCGCCACCAAGGACTTCGCGGCGCGCGTCAACAAGCTGGGCGCCTCGTACCTGGACGCGCCGGTGTCGGGCGGCGAAGTGGGTGCCAAGGCGGCCTCGCTGACGATCATGGTCGGCGGGCCGTCCGAAGCGTTCGACGAAGTGAAGCCGCTGTTCGACCTGATGGGCAAGAACATCACGCTGGTGGGCGGCAACGGCGATGGCCAGACCACCAAGGTGGCCAACCAGATCATCGTGGCGCTGAACATCCAGGCCGTGTCCGAAGCGCTGCTGTTCGCGTCGAAGGCCGGTGCCGACCCCGCCAAGGTGCGCCAGGCGCTGATGGGCGGCTTCGCCGCTTCGCGCATCCTGGAAGTGCACGGCGAGCGCATGGTCAAGCGCACCTTCGACCCCGGCTTCCGCATCGAGCTGCACCAGAAGGACCTGAACCTGGCGCTGCAGGGCGCGAAGGCGCTCGGGGTGTCGCTGCCGAACACGTCGGCCGCACAGGAGCTGTTCAACGCGTGCGCGGCCAACGGCTACGGCAAGCTCGACCACTCGGCGCTGTGCCGCGCGATCGAGATCATGTCGAACCACGAGATCGCCAAGGCCGCCAAGTAAGCACGCGCGCGCCGACGTGTGAGCCGTACCGCTGCCGCCTTCACGCGAAGACGGCAGCACCGTTTTTCCCATCCGCATTCCAGGACCCCATGTTCGCCACCGACGCCAATGCCGCGTTGCTGTCTTCGCAGCGCCAGCCCGACTACCGCCATGCCACCGAGGCGCAGACGCTGCTGCGCGACCTGTTCGATACGGCCGTGGCCGCCGTGAGCGCGAGCCACTGCCTGCCGCCGCACCTGCCGGAGCCGCCCAGGGGGCGCACCGTGGTGATCGGTGCGGGCAAGGCCGCGGCCGCGATGGCGCAGGCCGTGGACGCGCACTGGCAGGGCGAACTGTCGGGGCTGGTGGTCACGCGCTACGACCACGGCGCCACCTGCCATCGCATCGAGGTGGTGGAAGCCGCCCACCCGGTACCCGACGCGGCTGGCCAGCAGGCCGCGCAGCGCATGGTGGAAATGGTGCAGGGGCTGACTGCCGACGACCTGGTGCTGTGCCTGATCTCGGGTGGCGGCTCGGCTTTGCTGGCCGCGCCGGCCCCGGGCCTGACGCTGGCCGACAAGCAGGCCGTGAACAAGGCCCTGCTGCGCAGCGGCGCCAGCATCGGCGAGATGAACTGCGTGCGCAAGCACCTGTCCGCGCTCAAGGGCGGACGCCTGGCGCTGGCCTGCGCGCCGGCCCGCGTCGAGACGCTGCTGATTTCCGATATCCCCGGCGATGACCCCACGCTGATCGCCAGCGGCCCCACGCTGCCCGACGCCACCACGTGCGCCGACGCGCTCGCGGTCATCGCCAAGTACAACATCGAGGTGCCCGCCAACGTGCGTGCGCACCTGGAGTCTGGCGCGGGCGAGACGCCCAAGCCCGGCGACGCCCGCTTTGCCGGCCATCGCCACGTGACGCTGGCCAGCGCGCAGCAATCGCTCGAAGCCGCCGCCGCGCGGGCACGCGAACTCGGCCTGACGGCGCACATCCTGTCCGACAGCATCGAGGGCGAAGCGCGCGACGTGGCCGAAGTGCACGCCGCCATCGCGCGCCAGATCGTGGCGCACGGGCAGCCGTTCCAGAAGCCTTGCGTGATCCTGTCTGGCGGCGAGACCACGGTCACGGTGCGCGGCAACGGCCGGGGCGGCCGCAACGCCGAATTCCTGCTGTCGCTGGCGGTAGCGCTCGACGGCCTGCCCGGCGTGCACGCCATTGCCGGCGACACCGACGGCATCGATGGTTCCGAAGACAACGCGGGGGCGCTGCTGGGCCCCGACACGCTGACGCGCGCCGCCGCGCACGGCCTGTCGGCGCGGCAGCACCTCGACAACAACGACGGCTACGGATTCTTCGCCGCGCTCGACGACCTGATCGTCACCGGCCCGACCCGCACCAACGTCAACGATTTTCGCGCGATCTTGATCGTCTGAGATCGCGAGCCGCAGCATAGAGAGGATGGAGAAGGAGACATACATGAGACGCCAGCGCAAAGCCAAGATCGTCGCCACACTGGGGCCGGCCAGCTCGGACATCGCGGTGATCCGCCAGCTGTTCGATGCCGGGGCCGACGTGTTCCGCCTGAACTTCAGCCATGGCACGCACGATGACCACCGCGCTCGCTACGACGCCGTGCGCCAGGTGGAGGCCGAAACCGGCCGTCCGATCGCGATCCTGGCCGACCTGCAGGGGCCGAAGCTGCGCATCGGCACGTTTGCCGCCGGCAAGGTGGCCGTGCGCGCCGGCGACCCGTTCGTGCTCGACAGCGACCCCACGCCTGGCGACGCCACGCGCGTCTACCTGCCGCACCCGGAACTGTTCAAGGCGGCCAGTGCCGGCCAGTCGCTGCTGATCGACGACGGCAAGGTGCGCCTGAACATCGAGGCGGTGGCCAGCGGCAGCATCACCACGCGCGTGGCCAACAACGGCACGCTGTCTGACCGCAAGGGCGTGAACGTGCCCGACGCCGTGATCCCCATCCCGGCGCTGACCGAGAAAGACCGTCGCGATCTGGCCTTCGCGCTGGAACTGGGCGCCGACTGGATTGCGCTGTCGTTCGTGCAGCGGCCGTCCGACATCGTGGAAGCGCGCGAGATCATCGGCACGCGCGCCGGCATCCTGTCGAAGATCGAGAAGCCGGCCGCGCTGCAGCAGCTCGACGAGATCGTGCGCGTGTCCGATTCGGTGATGGTGGCGCGTGGCGACCTTGGCGTGGAACTGCCGCCCGAGCGCGTGCCCGGCGTGCAGAAGCGCATCCTGCGTATCTGCCGGCAGCTTGGCAAGCCGGTGGTCATCGCCACGCAGATGCTGGAGTCGATGATCGACTCGCCGGTGCCTACGCGCGCCGAGGCGTCGGACGTGGCCAGCGCCATCTATGACGGCGCCGATGCGGTGATGCTGTCGGCCGAGTCGGCCAACGGGCGGCATCCGGTGCCGGCCGTGTCGATGATGGACCGCATCATCACCGAGGTGGAACGCGACCCGCTCTACCGCAACATGATCGACGCCCAGCACGAGGTGCCGCTCTCCACGCGCCAGGACGCCATCTGCGCCGCGCTGCGCGAGGTGACCCACATCATCGGCGCGAAGGCCACGGTCACGTACACGTCGTCGGGCGCCACGGCGCTGCGCGCGGCGCGCGAGCGGCCCGGCGCGCCGATCGTCAGCATCACGCCGAACCTGGACATCGCACGCCGCCTGGCCATCACGTGGGGTGTGCACTCCACGGTGAGCCCCGATGTGCAGAGCGTGGACGAAATGGTGGAAGCCGCTGCCCGCGCCGCGCTGGTGGAAGGCTACGCCGCACCGGGTGACCAGATCACGATCGCGGCCGGCATGCCGTTCGGCCAGGGCGGCACCACCAACCTGCTGCGCGTGGCCGAAGTGGGTACGGAAGTGGCCGGGCTGGGCATCGGCAAGGCGCCGGCGGCCGCGGCGGTTTGATGCGCTGACCCTCTCCCCCAGCCCCTCTCCCGCAACGCGGGAGAGGGGAGCGCCCCCCCTCTGCCGCTACGCAAGATTTTCCCTTTGGCTATCAGGCTGACCCCCTGCCGCCGGCCGCCCGCGCCCAATCAGCCCGCTTGTTGCCTGGTGCGCGGGCGGCTTCTCTTTTTTTCAAGGTAACGATTTGTGCGCGCCAGACGGCATGCAAGGCGCCGTTGCTATACTCCATCGGCATAGATCAGACCCCCGATGGAGCGTGGAACATGCGTCTCGATGACGAAGCCGAAAGCCAGAATGTGGAAGACCGCCGTGGTGGTGGCGGATTTGGCGGTGGCGGCTTTCCCATCGGCGGGAAGTCGATTGGCATCGGCACCGTGATCGTGGCGCTGGCCGCCTCGTACTTCTTTGGCATCGATCCGATGCTGATCCTCCAGGGCGGCTCGGCGCTCCAGCAGCAGCCGGCGCCGCAGTCCCAGGCGCACCGTCCGCCGGCCAACGACCAGTTGTCGGTCTTCACGCGCAAGGTGCTTGGCAACACCGAGCGCACCTGGGAACACATCTTCGAGACCGACCTGAACCGCCGCTACGCCGCGCCCACGCTGGTGATGTTCTCGGGCGCCACGCCCACGGCATGCGGCACCGGCCAGTCGGCCATGGGTCCGTTCTACTGCCCGGCCGACCAGAAGGTGTACATCGACCTCGCGTTCTACAACGAGCTGCGCCAGCGCTTTGGTGCCGGCGGCGACTTCGCGCAGGCGTACGTGATTGCGCACGAGATCGGCCATCACGTGCAGAACCTGCTTGGTGTGTCGAACAAGGTGGATAGCGCGCGGCGCCGCATGAACGAGGCGCAGGCCAACCAGTTGTCGGTACGCATGGAACTGCAGGCCGACTGCCTGGCCGGTGTCTGGGCCGCCACGGCCGGCAAGCTGAACCAACAACTGCTGGAGCCCGGCGACGTGGAACAGGGCCTGAAGGCCGCGGCCGCGATCGGCGACGACCGCCTGCAGAAGCAGTCGCAGGGCTATGTGGTGCCCGAGGCGTTCACGCACGGCACCAGCGAACAGCGCGTGAGATGGCTGCGCCAAGGGCTGTCGACCGGCGACATCCGCAAATGCGACACCTTTGCCGCGCGGCAACTGTAGACGGAACGCTGGGGAAGATACGGCAGGACTGCGGCGGGGGAAAAATCACCCGCGCGACTAGAGAGAGAAGGAGGAGGTCGGTCGCGCAGGTGGGAGAGAAACCGGAAAACAGGATCGGCGGCCCGGCTTCACGCGGGTCGCCGATTTGCGTTCTGGCCGGCTAGCAGGTCATCAGACCTTGTAGCCGTACAGATCGCCATTGCGCGAATTGTCCAGCGCCGACGCGGAGATCTCGCCGCTGAACGTGCGCGAGCCTTCGCTGAAGCTGTCGAACTTGCCGGTGCGCGCGCCTTCACCGAACGAGTCGAATTTGCCCTGACGGGCGCCGTCCGTGTAGGTGTCGTACTTGCCGATCTTCGAACCTTCACTGAACGTGTCGAACTTGCCGGTGCGTGCGGCGTCGGCGTACACGTCGAACTTGCCGACCTTCTTGGTCGCGGCCGGTGCGGCAATGGCTGCCGACGCGGCAAACGCGGCGAGCACAAGAGCGCCGCCAAGGATACGTTTGGCGTTCATCTGGGACTCCTTCAACTGATTCACAACTTTTTTATGGATGCAGCCGACTACTGCCCGATGCGCCATCTTTGTAGCGATGCGAGCACGGACTGAAGGTTAGTGGCTAGTAGTTCTACGAGAAATACCGCTGCGACGAATGGTGCGTTGCAAGCCGTGAAACGCCGGGCTTGTGGATGAACGGTAGGGATCGGCCACCGATTGGCGGCCAAGCGGGGAATTCTGCAGTGCGAAACAGAACACCTACCCTGCGGTACGCGCAGGGCGGCGTGGCGCCCTCTCCCGCTCTACATTTCAAGATGCGGGCGAGGGCCTGGGGTATCAGCCGGTCAGACGCCAGCCTGCGACTGTCACAGCGTGTACTGCCCGCTGGCTTCGGGCTGGAAGGCGATGTCGACGATGGTCACGCGTTGCGCGCTGCCATTGGGCAGCCGGTAGTCCACGGTCTTGCCGGCGCGCGCGCCCAGCAAGGCCTGGCCGATGGGCGACAGCACAGATAGCCGGCCGGCCGCCAGGTCGGCGTCGTCCGGATAAGCCAGCGTCCACTCACGCGGCGCGGCTTCGCCGTCGAGCGTGCACACCACGCGCGAGTTCATCGTCACGACATCCTTGGGAATGGCGTCGGGCGCGACGATGGCCGCGCGCGATAGCAGTTCGTCCAGCATCTCGTCGAGTTCGGCGGTGCCGGCGCGGCTGGCAATGCCTTCCAGACGCGTGACGTCGAGTTCGGTCAGGTAGAGGGTTGGGTTCTTGGTCTTTGCCATGGCAGTGCCTCTCGCAAAAGCGGCAGCCGGCGCGAAGGTCGCCGACGGCCGTGAAGAAAATCGATGGGCCGGCGCACAGGCGCCGGGGTCACGCGAAAGAAGAAGAGCGTTGGTGGCTCGGGCCCGGTTCGGCACCGGACCCGTGATGCTCAGCAGTGGGGTCGGTCAGGCCGGGAACCGGGCGGGATCAAGCGGGGCGCTGATCCGGCGGCCGATGGCGATGGGCTGCGCCATCCGGCGTGCGCGCGCCGGTCGCGCGGGGCGAACCATGGCTGGGGCAGCGAACGAAGGATGACGAGACATCGGGAGCATGCTTGGTGTGATGGATGAACGCCGTCGTGACGCATGCACGACGCGAACGGCCATGCTAGCACATGCAACGTAGTGTGACAGTCAGCACGCTGCCCTGCTCGCGCGGGGTCAGCCGCGCGCCGTTTCAGTGGCGCGGATGGCATTCGCAGGCCGCGCCTTCGGCCGCCTGCTGCAGGTTCTGGAGGATGCCGCACTCGCTGGCCGGATGCGGATTCGGGTTCTCGCAGGTGTGCCGCAGCGTGCGCAACTGCCCTTCCAGCGCTTCCAGCGCCACGCGCTGGGCGTGGATCTGGTCGATCTGGCGGTCCAGCAGCGTGTTGATGTCGTCACAGGCCAGCGACGGATTGCGCTGGAAATCGCGTAGCCGCCGCACATCGGCCAGGCTCATGCCCAGCGAACGGCAATGGCGCACGAAATTGAGCTGCACCAGATGGCCGTCGCCATAGCGGCGATAGCCGTTGTCCTCGCGCTGCGGGGCATCGAGCAGCCCCTCGCGTTCGTAATACCGGATGGTTTCCACGTCGCAGCCGCTATGGCGCGACAGTTCGCCGATGCGCATGGTCAGATCTCCGCTATCCCTGTAGTCATTACAGGGTTCGAAGCCAGTGTAGACCCGTCAGGCGCAACGCGCAAAGACCGGACCGCGTGCATGGTTGCCGCGCATTCCTGATGCAGCGGGCCTCCGGCGGGGGCTTTGGCCCGCCCTGCCGCTGCGCCGGCCATCCTGTAGAATCGACGCCATTGTTTGTCATCTCATGCGTCACCCGCCCCCGTGCAACCGCTTCGGCTCCTGTTGATGATCGTGCTGCTTGCCTTCCTGCCTCTGCAGGCCTGGGCAGGTATTGGCGCGACCCCATCGGGCACCGCTCTGGTGCAGCCCGCGCACGCGGTGGCCATGGCGCAGGACAACGTGGCCGTGGCCGCCGACCAGGCTGACTTTGCCACGCCCGCCTCGCCGGAATCCTCACCCGCCGCTCCCGCCGCTCCCACCGATAGCGCGGACCCACCGCCCCCTGGCGCCGATTTCGCCGAGCAGTTGCTGCCCGCGCCGATGCCGCGCGTGACGGTATCGGCGGCGCGCAGTGCCGTGCCGCGCTACGCGTCGGCATCGCTGCCCGACCCCGACCTGCCCCGGCTGCCGCGTCCGCCGCGCGGCTGATTCCCGACCCACGTGCGGTGGATGTCCGCCGCGCATGCCCCCTGTCGTGCAGCCCGTGACGAACGTGCCGCGCGCGCCTGCGGCCAAGGCCGCGTCCTTACCTGTATTGCCCCACAACCATGAAACGTATCTTCCTGTTCCTGGCGACCAACCTCGCCGTCATGCTCGTCCTCAGTTTCACGGCCAGCCTGCTGGGCGTGAACCGCTTCCTGACCGCCAACGGGCTGAACCTCGGCATGCTGCTGGCCTTCGCGGCCCTGATGGGCTTCGGCGGTTCGTTCATCTCGCTGCTGATGTCCAAGACCATTGCGAAGTGGTCGACCGGCGCGCAAGTGATCACTCACCCCAGCACTAGCACCGAACTGTGGCTGGTGCAGACCGTGCAGAAGCTGGCCACGCGCGCCGGCCTGCCGATGCCTGAAGTGGCGATCTACGACGGCGAGCCCAACGCCTTTGCCACGGGCGCCTCGAAGAACAGCTCGCTGGTGGCGGTATCCACCGGCCTGCTGCAATCGATGTCGCACGACGAGGTGGAAGCGGTTCTGGCCCACGAGGTGGCCCACATCGCGAACGGCGACATGGTCACGCTCACGCTGATCCAGGGCGTGGTCAACACGTTCGTGATCTTCATGGCGCGCGTGGTTGGCTACTTCGTCGATTCGTGGCTGCGCCGCAATGACGAGGAGTCGAGCGGCCCCGGCATCGGCTACATGATCACGGTGGTGATCTGCGAGATCGTGTTCGGCATCCTGGCCAGCATCATCGTGGCCGCGTTCTCGCGTCATCGCGAATACCGCGCCGATGCGGGCGCCGCCGGCCTGATGGGCACGCCCACGCCGATGGTGGCCGCGCTGCGCCGCCTGGGCGGCCTGGACGCCGACGGCCTGCCGCAGAACATGCAGGCCATGGGCATCTCGGGCGGCAAGTCGTGGATGGCGCTGTTCTCGAGCCATCCGCCGATCGAAGCGCGTATCGCGGCCCTGCAGGCTGCCCGCTAAGAAGACGGGCCCGGATCGACGGGCCCGGAGACGACGGACGCGGAACGACGGCCGTGGCCTATGCGGCCAGCCCGCCCGCGTCCGACGTGCCGTCCGTGCCCCCCGCGCCCGCCGTGCCCCCCGCGCCTTCCGCACGGAAGGCCGCCCGATACCGTTCGGGCGTGGTCTGCACATGGCGCAGGAACGCCTGGCGCATGACATCGGCGTTGCCGAAGCCGGTGGCATGCGCAACCGCCTCCAGCCGGCGCTCGCTGGTCTCCAGCAGGCGCCGCACCGCTTCCACGCGCAGGCGCTCCACGTAGCGCGCCGGCGTTTCTCCCACCTGCCGGGCGAAAACCCGCGCGAAGTTGCGCGGGCTCATGGCCGCGCGCTCCGCCAGCACGCCCACCGACAGGTCGCGTGCCAGGTTGTCTGCAATCCACGTTTGCAACGCCCGTAGCTCGGGGCTCTGCGCGGCCTGCGCCCGCAGCACGGTGGAGAACTGCGCCTGGCTGCCAGGCCGCCGCAGGAACAGCACCAGCTCGCGCGCCACCTCCAGCGACACCGCGTGCCCCAGGTCTTCCTCCACCAGCGCGAGCGACAGGTCCATACCCGCCGTCACGCCCGCCGACGTATAGAAGCGCCCGGTGCGGATCCAGATCGGATCGGGATCGACCGTGAGTTGCGGATTGCCTTGCGCCAGCCGCTCGGCGTGGCGCCAGTGCGTGGTGACGCGCTGGTTGTCTAGCAACCCCGTCCTGGCCAGCATGAACGCCCCTGTGCACACCGCGCCCATGCGCCGCACGGTCTGCGCCTGCTGGCGCAGCCATTCGATCAGCCGCGCATCGGCCGAGGCCGCGCGATGGCCCGCGCCGCCAGACACCAGCAACGTATCGATCGGTCTGCCGATGCGCGCGGCGATCTGGTGGTACGGTGCCTCGGCCAGCAGCCGCAGCCCGCACTCCGTGTGCACGATGGCGTCGTCGCTGACGCTGGCCACATGCACGTCGTAGGCCGGCTGCGCGCCGCCGCACAACTTGTTGGCCGTGCTGAACACCGCCGTGGGGCCGGTGATATCAAGTTCCTGCGAGGGATCGGGGGCGACGATCACCACGACACGCGGCAAGTCTGGAACGAGGTGCATGGGGCGACGAAGAGGTGAACAATGGCGGCGCGATGCCTGCGATCATACGCCGGCGACGGAGGGCGCCAGCCGCTCCCGTCGCTCCCGCCGCTGCCAGCCCAGCGTGATGAGCAGTGCCACGCCCAGCGCCGGCAGCACCGCCAGGTTCACGCCCTGCCAGCCCCACACTTCCAGCACCTGGCCCGCCGCGAGCGTGGCCAGCGCCGTCAGCACCGCCGTCGAGAATTCGCTGGCGGCCTGCGTGCGGGCCCGCTCGGTGGGCCGGTAGCTGCCGGCCAGCAGCGTCGTGCCGCCCACGGACATGAAGTTCCAGCCCACGCCCAGGCTCAGCAGCGCCACATAGAAGGCCGGCAGCGACGTGGAGCACAGCGCCACCACCGCCGCCAGCGCGGACAACGCGATGCCGGCCACCAGCATCGCCGGATTGCCGAACCGCTGCAGCAGCCAGCCCGAGAAGAACGACGGCGCGTACATGCCCACCAGGTGCCATTCGATGATCTGCGCGCCCTGCGTGATGGTGTGCTGGCAGGCAATTGCCGCGATCGGGGTGGCCGTCATCATGAACATCATCACGGCGTTGCCGATGCCGTTGTTGGCAAACGAGGCCAGGAACACCGGCTGCCGTACGATCTCGCCAAGCGGCCGCGCGGGGGCCGGATCCACGGCCATCGTGGCCTGGGCTGCCGGCGGCTCGCGGTACACCAGCATCAGCAGCAGCACGGTCAGCGCCCCGAACACCGCCACCACCGCATACGACCCGGCAAAGGGCGTGGGCAGCATCATGTTGGCGCTCCATGCGGCGATGGCCGGCCCGCACACGGCGGCCACCACGCCGCCGGTGAGCACCATCGAGATGGCGCGCGGCTTTTCCGGGACAGACGCCGCGTCGGCGGCGGCCAGCCGGTAGAACCGCGCGAATGCCATGAACACGCCGACCAGCGCCGTACCGACGCAGAACAGCCAGAAGTCATGCCGCCAGATGGCCGCCACCGATACCCAGCCGCCGAGCATGCAAGCCACGCCGCCGATGCAAAACGCGAAGCGGCGCCCGAAGCGCTCGATCACGAACGCCACCGCGATGGCCGTGAGCGCCGACGCCACCGTGATCAGCGCGAACGGCAGCGTCGCCAGCGCCTTGGTCGGCGCCAATGTGTAACCGACCAGGCCGGTCAGCGTGAGGTCGACGGATACCGCCGAAGTGAACAGTGCCTGGCACAGCGCGAGCACGCGCGCCTGCCGCATCGCATGGGAAGCCATCGGGGTCTCCGGATCAGGTATGGATGACCCCAGCGTACGAGGCGGGCTCCTCGGCCGGCAGACAATGATCAGCGGAATTCTGCCAACCGACGCGGCGGGCGCAGCTCGTGCCGCCGGCGCGGCGTCAGTTGAACACGTCCTGCCGATAGCGCCCCTGCGCCACGAGCGCGCCAAACCAGTCCGACGCCTCGCCGGCCGACATGCAGCCCTGCTGCGCGCCGATGTCGATCAACGTCTGGCGGACGGCGGGCGCCATGCGCCGGCCATCGCCGCAGACATAGACGGTGGCGCCTTGCTGCAATTGCGCCCAGACGTGGGCGCGGCGTTGCCAGAGCAGGTCCTGCACATAGCGCGCGGCGCCCGGCACGACCGAATAAGCGGTATGGACGTCCGCCACGCCGGCCTCGGCCCAGCGGGCGATGTCGTCGTGAAACAGCCAGTCGTGCGCGGGATGACGGCAGCCGAAGTACAACTGTGCCGGCGCCACGGGCTGGCCCGCCGCCAGCTGTGCGGCACGCTCCTCCAGGAAACCGCGGAACGGCGCGATGCCGGTACCGGGACCCACCAGCAGTATCGGCACCGACGGATCGGCTTCGGGCGCGAACGGCGGATTCGGCGTGCGGATCGATGCCGACACCACCGCGCCGGGCGAGAGCCCCTGCAGCCAGGTGGACGCCACGCCACGAAACTGCCCGCGCCCGGACAGCGCGGGCGCCCAGACCGTGCCCACCAGCAGCGTGACCACGTCCGGCGACACCAGCGGCGACGAGGCGATCGAATAGACGCGCGGCCGCATTGGCACGGTGCAGGCCAGCAGCTGCTGCACGTCCAGCGCGATGGCCGGGTGCACCACCAGCACATCGAGCACGCCGAGCCGCCGGGCCGCCACCTGCGCGGCATAGCCTTGCGCGGGATCGTCCGAGGCCAGGGTCTCCAGCGACTGGCGCGTGTGCGGGCAGCGCGTGGCCTGCGCCAGCGCGCGCAGCGTCTGGCGCGACACCACGTCCTGCAGTTCGACAAAATGCACCAGCAGTTGCCGCAGCGGCAGCGCCTCGCCAATCGGCAGGCCCCGCCCGGCACCATGCGGCGCCGAGAGCGTCACCATCGCTTCGGGGTCGAGGTCGAGCCGCGCGCACAGCTCGGCCACCAGCGCCGCTTCGTTGCGCGGCCAGATGGCGACGTGATCGCCGGTCTGGTAGCGCACGCCCGGTGGCAGCCGCAGGCGGATATCCCGCGTGGACGTGCGCGGCGCCTCGATCGAAAAATCCCACAGCCCGGCCGGCTCGTTCACCAGCTCGGCGTTGGACAGCACGGTGAACGGCTGCGTGCCGGCCGGCAGTGTTTGCGCGCGCATGGCATCGACGCTGCGCAATTGCACCGCCACGCCGAGGCCGCCGGGGTGAGTGATGTCGGCGGTGTCGGCGGTGTCGGCCTGCAGCGCCTGCCACAACTGCGCCAGCCAGCGCTCGGCCGCCTGGTCGAAATCGGCATTGCCATCGGCCTCGCCGCGCGGCAACAACGGCGTGGCGCCGGCGGCGGTGAAGAAGTCGAACACGCGGCGCGGAAACGCCTGGTACGTGGCCCATTGCGAATTGCCGCAACCGAGCAGCGCCAGCCGCAGCCCGTCGGCGCGGTAGCCGTCCGGGCCCGGCTCGCCAGCGGCCAGCGCATCGAGCATGGCTTCGAAACGTCGGCCGGAGTCAGGTGCGCGGCCGTTGTAGGTGGCGGCCACCACTACCAGCAGCCCGGAGGTGGGCAACGCCTGCACGACGTCGTCGAGATCGGCCAGCTTCGCGTGGAAGCCCGCCGCCACGGCGCCGCCGTGGATCTGCTCGGCCAGTTCGCGCGCCGTACCCAGGCTCGATGCGCACAGCACGGTCATGGCCTGGCCCTGCCCGCGTACCTCGGCGGGCGCGGTGTCCGCCACCGAGGCATCGGGGCCCGGCGGGGCAATGCGCTCGTGGGCGCGCCGGCGCCGCGCCCGCAGCACGAAGTTGTCCGGCTTGATCGTCAGCGTTTCCTTAAGCCGGAACTGGTAGTCATGCGGGTCGTGGAATGCGAAATTGCGCAGCATCAGCGCCAGGGCCAGCTTGGCCTCGGTCAGCGCGAACTGGCGGCCGATGCAGGCGCGCTCGCCGTGCCCGAAGGGCATGTACGCGTGCGCGGGCAGGCGCGCCTCGTTCTCGGGCAGGAAGCGGTCGATATCGAACCGTTCGGGGTGCGCCCAGACCTTCGGGTCGCGATGCAGCGCCGTGAGCACTACCGAGATGCGCCGGTTCTGGCGCAGCCGGTAACGGCCGCCCAGAATCACGTCTTCGAACGGCGCCACCGCAAACGCCGGCGCGGTGGGCCACAGGCGCAGCGTCTCCTTGAGCACGCGATCGAGCACGGGTAGCCGCGCCAGGTCGGCATAGACGGGCGGTGCGTCGCCGGGCAGCACCGCATCCACTTCGGCATAGGCCTGCGCCAGCACGGCCGGGTTGCGCAGCAGTTCGTACAGCGTGAACGTCAGCAGGCCGCTGGTGGTCTCGTGCCCGGCGATCAGGAATGTGATCACCTGGTTACGGATGTTGGCGTCGTCGAGCTGACGGTCGGTCTCGGGGTCGCGCGCCTCCAGCATCAGGTTCAGCAGGTCCATGCCCGGCCGTGGGGCGGCGCGGCGCTGGCGGATCACGTCGTCCACGAGGTTGCGCATGTAGGCCACGTCGCTGGCGAACTGGCGATGCGCGCGGCCCATGAAACGGTCCTGGATGGGCAGCCGCGTGAGCTTGCGCATGGCCTCTTCGAGCGCGCCCACCATCGCCACGATGAACGGGTCGAGCTGGTCGCTGGCAAACGATGCGAAGTCGTAGCCGAAGCCGGACAGCGCAATGGTGTCCAGCGTCAGGCGCGTCATGTCGTCGGCCACGGCGATGTCGGCGTCGGGGCCGTTGCGGTCCCATTTGTCGACGAGCCGGTTGGCCACGCGCAGCATCACGTCGAAGTAGCCCTTCATCGCGCGCTGGCTGAAGGCCGGCATCAGGATGCGGTGGGCGCAGCCCCAGTTCGGTTCGTCGCCATGCGCGGTGAACAGGCCGTCGCCCGCCATGTCGCGCAGGTACGACAGGGGCGGGCCGATGATCTTGCGGAAGCGCGCCGGGTCGCACACCTCGGCGGCCAGCGCCACCGACGACACGAACGGCACGCGCCGGCCGGCGAAGTCGAGCTCGAAAATGCCGTCGTGATGCCGGCTGCGCGCCAGCAGGTGCTGGCCCACCTCGCCGGGCGTGATCTGGAACAGGTTGCCGACGATGGGCCAGCCCGGGTCGCGGGGAATGGGTTCCAGGGCGTCGGCAGCGGTGACGGATGACATGGATGGGGGCGTCCCTCGTCGTGTTATCGGATGGCGGCCGGCGTGGCGGATGGTTGACCCGTCATGGCGATCCGTGACGGCGATCCTCGACGGTCTGCAATGGCCCGGCGCGCAAATCCGCAGCATGCCCGCCTCTGGCCGCGTTGTCCCGCCCCTCTGCCGGGCGTTTGAAATGTTTGTTCGGTCGGAAATCGGGCCGGCGGCCGCGTGACGCTAGTCCACCACCCTGCCCCGCAGCGCCTTGACCTGGCCGCGCTGCACCTTGGCATCCACGCGCCGCACCTTCGACGCCCGCGTGGGCCGCGTGGCGCGCCGCACGCGCGGCGCCTCGGCCACGCTGCGCACCAGTTCATGCAGGCGCCGCACCGCCTCCTCGCGGTTCATCTCCAGGCTGCGGTGCTGCTGCGCCTTGATGACGATCACGCCATCGCGCGTGATGCGATGGTCATGCAACGCCAGCAGCCGTGCCTTGTGGTCGGCGTCGAGCGAGGCCGCCCGCACGTCGTAGCGCAGGTGCACGGCGTTCGATACCTTGTTGATGTTCTGCCCGCCCGCGCCTTGCGCACGGATCGCGGTGATCTCGTATTCGTGATGGGGAATGAACAGGTCGTCGGCCATGCGCCGCATCATAGCAACGCCTGGCCGAGCATGGGTGGCCGGCGCGCGTCACGGTGCCGGCTTGATGTTCTGGTTCGAGCAGAACAGGTTCTGCGGATCGTAGGTGCGCTTGGCACGCGCCAGGCGGTCGAAGTTGTGGCCATAGGCCGCGCCGACGCGGGCCGTTTCGTCCTCGGTCATGAAGTTCACGTACACGCCGCCCGTGGCATAGGGCGCGGTGGCGTTGAAGAAGTCGCGGGCCCAGCCGATGCACGTGGCGTCTTCGTCGGGGCGATCCCAGCGCGAATGGACGTTCATGACGTACCGGGCGTCACGATGGCCGTACGCGGTGGCATCGGGCGCCACGCGATTGGCCACGCCGCCCACCTGCCCGATGAAGATCTCGGCGTTGGCCGACGGCCCGCGTGCCGCGTAGTCGGTCATCAGGTCGATGGCCGCGTCATCGAGCCGGGTGAAGTTGTGCGACTTCCAGTAGTTGCGCGCGCCCGGCGTCAGCAGCGGATCGAACGCCTGCTGCCACGCCGTGTACGGCGCCGGCCCCACGTGCTCGCCGATGGCCTGGCCGAAGGCGCGCAGCGGGTCGATGGCACGGTCGGCCGCGCCCGGGTCGCCGTTGTAGAACACCGCCAGCACCACCACGTTGGCCCCATGCGCGGACGATGGCAGGAACGGCAGCGGCGGCGCCTTGCGCAGCACCACCCAGACGTTCATGTCGTCGGGCATGGCCGACTCCGCGTAGGCACGGTACTGGCGCAGCACCGACTTACCCTCCACGGCCGGGAACACGATCAGCCCGGCCGTGACCATCGGCCCCACCGCGTGCAGCTGGAACTGGAACAACGTAACCACGCCGAAGTTGCCTCCGCCGCCCCGCAGCGCCCAGAACAGTTCGGGTTCGTGCTGGGCGTCGGCCCAGCGGCGCTGGCCGTCGGCCGTGACCACTTCGCAACCGAGCAGGTTGTCCACCGTCATGCCGTACTGGCGCGTGAGCCAGCCGAAGCCGCCGCCGAGCGTGAGGCCCGCGACACCGGTGGTGGAATTGATGCCCAGCGGCGTGGCCAGCCCCAGCGCCTGGGCCTCGTGGTCGAAGTCGCCCAGCGTGGCGCCGGGACTGACCCAGGCCATCTTGTCGCGCGGGTCCACATGGACGCTGCGCAGGGCCGAGAGGTCGACCACGAGTCCGTCGTTACAGATGGCGCTGCCGGCGATGTTGTGACCGCCGCCACGCACGGCGATGGCCAGGCCGTGGTCGCGCGCGAAGTTCACGGCCTGCATGACGTCGGCGGTGCCCGTGCACTGCACGATGATGGCGGGCCGGCGGTCGACGGTGGCGTTCCAGACAGTACGCGCAACGTCGTAGCCGGCATCCTTCGGCAACAGCACCTTGCCGCGCACGGCGTTGCGCAACATGTCGACGTGGTCTGCGGAAAGCGTGGGCATGGTGCTCCTCCCTTCGACGTTCAGGATCGATGACCAGGCCAGCGCTCATGCAAGGCGCGCGCCAATGGCCCGCAAGCGGCTCCGGGCCAACGATTCGCGCGGTTGGCCCGCTGCCGGCGGCGCGGTGGCGACACGATCGGTTGCACCGATGAGGCGGCGCACACCAGACACGCGCGCCGGGCGGTGGCCTATCCCTTCACGCAAACCACCTGCCGCAGCGTGTGCACCACCTCCACCAGGCTGCGCTGCGCCGCCATCACCGCCTCGATGTCCTTGTAGGCCATCGGAATCTCATCGATCACGTCGGCGTCCTTGCGGCACTCCACATGCGCGGTGGCCTTGACCTGGTCCGCCACGGTGAAGCGCCGCCGGGCCTCGGTACGGCTCATCGTGCGGCCCGCGCCGTGGCTGCACGAGCAGAAGCTCTCCTCGTTGCCCAGCCCGCGCACGATGAAGCTCTTCGCGCCCATCGACCCCGGGATGATGCCCAGCTGCCCCTTCTGGGCCGACACGGCGCCCTTGCGGGTGACGAAGACATCGGCACCGAAGTGACGCTCCTTCTGCACGTAGTTGTGATGGCAGTTCACCGCGTGTTCGTCCACGGCGAACGGCTTGCCGATCACGGCCCGGCCGGCGGCGATCACCGCCGCCATCATCACCTCGCGGTTGCGGCGCGCGTACTCCTGCGCCCAGCCCACCGCCTCGACGTAGTCTGCGAAGTGCGCGCTGCCTTCCTCGAAGTACGCGAGGTCGCGGTCTGGCAGGTTGGCGATGTGCTGGCGCATGTCCTGCTGCGCCAGTTCGATGAACAGCGAGCCGATGGCATTGCCCACGCCGCGCGAGCCGCTGTGCAGCATGAACCAGACGTGGTCGGTCTCGTCCAGGCACACCTCGATGAAGTGATTGCCGGTGCCGAGCGTACCCAGGTGTACGCGATTGTTGGTGCGCTCCAGCTTCGGATACTTCGCGCGGATCCGGTCGAAGCCCGGCACCAGCGCCTTCCACATCTCGTCGACATGATGCGGCGGCCGGTCGCCCCAGGCGCCCGGATCGCGCCGGCCCGGCGCCCGGCCGTGCGGTACGGCGCGCTCGATGGCGCCGCGCAGCGCGTGCAGAGAGTCCGGCAGGTCGGCCGCCGTGAGCGTAGTGCGCGCGGCCATCATGCCGCAGCCGATATCCACCCCCACCGCCGCCGGAATGATGGCGCCCTGCGTGGGAATGACAGTACCGATGGTGGAACCCTTGCCCAGGTGCACATCGGGCATCACCGCCAGGTGGCGGAACACGAACGGCAGGCTGGCGGTGTTGCGCAGCTGGCGGCGCGCGTCTTCCTCGACGGCCACGCCGTTCGTCCACATCTTGACCGGCTTGCCGTGGGCCAGCTCCAGGAGCTGGTAGTCGTTTTGCTTCTTGCCTTGCATGGTGTGTCCTGTGTAGCTGGGGGCCGGGGCCGCAGACCTGCGCCCCGCCGCCTGAGCCTTCCGCCCAATATGCGCCCACTCCGGCAGATGCTAGAACGAAAGTCTCGGCGTCTACGCACGGAAGGGGGTGCCATGAAGCGTCTGCCATGGATTCTGGCACTTGTATGCCTGCTGCTGGCCAGTTGCACGTACTACGGCTATCCGCCCGGCCCGGGGCCCACCAGCTACGACCGCTCGTTCTACGCCGCGGCAGACGCGCTGCGCGACCAGGGGGTGGCGATCCAGACGCAGGAGCCCACCACCGGCAACATCACCGGCTACTACGGCAATACGCCCGTGGCGGCGATGATCCGGCAGCAGTCCGACGGCTCCGTGCGCGTGGAATTCCAGGCGGCCAACGCGCGCGATCCGGACCTGGTCAATCGCATCACGCAAAGCTACCAGCGGCGGATGGGTCGGTGAGGCCCCAACACCGGGGTGTTGCACCGCATGCTGGCGAGGCACTGAATTAAGCGCCGTTTATTTCACCCTCGCGCTTCGTGTCGGCGACGCCCTTGCGCGGCGACCAATTTTTAACTCTCGTCAACTCGCAGTCAGATCGCTTCTACGCTTTCCACCAGATTGCTTATCTTGCTCGGTTTCGTGCTCGGCGTAGTGCCGAGTCTTCCGCAACGAAACCGCAAGGCGAGCGACGATGGCAGATTGGCTGGAGACTACCCTTGAGCGTGGCACGCGCCTGGTAACGGGCCACCAGCCCTATCGCCTGGAGGTGATTGGACCGGCAAACGGCGTGGCGCTGTCGGTGGTGTCGTTCGATGCGGTCGAGCGCATCGGTGAGCCCTATCGCATCACCATCGAACTCACGCACCGGGAAGACCTGGCGCGCGCCGATTATCTGGGACGCGATGCCAGCTTCTCCATCAATCCGATCGAGGGCGGCGAGCCACGCAAATGGTCCGGCTGGATTTCCAGTTTCTCGAAGCTGAAGACCACGGCTGACTTCAGCAGTTACAGGCTGGTGGTCGAGGCCCACACTGCCAAGCTGCGGCTCACAACTTCGACGCGCATCTTTCAGAACAAGACGGCGCCCGAGATCATTGAAGAGATCTTGCGGCGGCATGAACTGCGCGGTCACCAATTCCTGTTCAAGCTGCGCAGGAAGTCGTACGCGAAGCATGCATTCCGCATGCAATACCAGCAGACTGATTGGGACTATATCCGCCTGCTGATGGAGAAGGAAGGTCTCTACAGCTACACGGTGGAAGGCAAGCACGGGGACGTGCAAGTTTTCTCGGATGACGTCGACGGCTACATCTATGAGCCCCAACGCACGATCGCCTATCGGGAGACGGCGGGGCTGGAGGCCTCGGGGCGGGAAGCCGTCTTCGGCCTGCAAACGCACACGCACCTGGAACCAATCCTTCGCTGGTCGTTACCCGTTCGCCAACACCGAGAACGACGCCTCGCTGCCCGAGCTGGCCAGATTCCTGCGCCCGCAAGGCGGGCTCATCAACAGCTTCCTCGGCAGCCAACTGGCTGGCGTTCTCGAACTGCAGGGAGACCGCTGGGTGCCCGTCGGGCGGGCCTTTGGTACCGCGGCGGGCGGCGACAGCCTCGCCTTCGACCCGGAGTTCCTGCGCGCCATCAACATGCTGCAAAAGATCGCCGCGCACATGCTCGTCCAGGGTGAGCCGCAGTACCGCTTCGACTTCCAGCCGGTGCCCACGCCGGGCCTCACCGACACCCGGCTCACGCTGGATGGCCAGACCTTGCACTACTACAACCAGCGCGAAACCTGGCACGCGCTGACCTGGCCCGCCAACCCGCCGCTCAGCCAAAGCCCCGGCACCCGCCTGCAATGGCAGACCGAGCAAGCGGGTACCAACAAGAATTTGGAATACACAGGCAGATGGAGCCTGGTGCGCCTGCTCGAGCGCGCACACGTCGAGCCGATGGACAGCGCCACGCTACAACTGACGTGGCAAGCCAGGCCGGATGCACCGGCCAGGCCCACCCCAGCAGAGATGCCGCACGACGACGCCGAAGTCACTCGGCAAGCCATGGCCCCGGCGCCACAACAGCTCACCTATCCGATTCGTTACTTGATGCGCACGGAAATTGGCAAGGGGCCGCTGGAACTGTTGGCACTGCGTGGGTTCGCCTTGCCGCAGCGGATCTTTGCGGGGAGGGATGGGCAGAGCAGAAGTTGCGGCAAAGCTTGTGCCAAAAGTGGCGACTAGCCGCGCCACGCCACGGTGGCCGGGCCCTGCCTGCGCCATCCGCGCCACCCGCCCCCTTGGCGCTATGGCTTCCTAGAAGCCCGCCTTCAACAAATGCAAATTGCCCGTGCGGCGGGCATGCCGCACAGTCTCCCCCGACAACACCCTGAAAAAGAAACAGGAGGAGACCATGCTGCGATTGATGCTTGCCGGCGCGCTACTGGCGCTGGCCCAGGGCACGGCCCTGGCCGACACCTACCCCTCGCGTCCCGTGCGGCTGCTGGTGGGCTACGCGCCCGGCGGCCCCGTGGACACCGCCGCGCGCATCTATGCCGACTACATGGGCCGCGTGCTCAAGCAGCCGGTGATCGTGGACAACCGTGCCGGCGCCAGCGGCGCCATCGCGGCCGGCATGACCACCAGCGCCAAGCCGGACGGCTACACGCTTTACTTCGTGGCCAGCCCCACGATGACCATGACCCCGCTGATCCAGAAAGCCGTGAGCTTCAAGCCGGCGCAGGATTTCAGCTACGTGGGCCTGATCACCGACTACACCAACGTCCTGCTGATCAACAAGGACTTCCCAGCCAAGAACGTGGACGAGCTGGTGACCTATGCGCGCAAGCACCCGGGCGAGGTCAGCTTCGGCTCGGCCGGCATTGGCGCGTCGAACCACCTTTCCGCCGAACTGCTGGCGCAGATGACTGGCGTGAAGATGCTGCACGTGCCTTACAAGGGCAACGCGCCGGCCATGGCCGACGTCATCAGCGGCAAGGTGACGTTCATGTTTGACATCACCGGTACTGCCATCGGCCATATCAACGGCGGCAAGGTGCGTGCCCTGGCCGTCACGTCGAAGACCCGCAACGCGGCGCTGCCCACTGTGCCCACGCTGGTGGAATCGGGGCTCAAGCAATATGACCTGACCGGCTGGTATGGCCTGGTGGGGCCGCTTGGCCTGCCCGCCGACGTGGTAGACCGCCTGGTCAAGGCGCAGCAGGCCGTGGGCCAGGACCCGGCCTTCCGCGCCCGCATGGTCGAAGGTGGCTACGACCTCAACATCACCGGCCCGGCGCCGCTGCAGGCACGCATCAAGAAGGAACTGGCGTTGTGGGGCGGCGTGGTCAAGGCGGCGAACATCGAGGTGGAATAGCGGCCGGGCTGGCGCGCTGCCGGCCGGGCCGCACCGGTGGTTCCGCGCCGGCGAAGCACCGCTTCTCCGATGACGAATTGCCGCGCTGCCGCACTGCCCATACACTGCGACGTACCAGGGACGGCGAAAGCCGTCCGCCGAAGCCTTACGTTTAGCAATTAAAGGATTTGAGCGAGATGCCGCAGGACCGAGAAGTCGCGCACCGGATCAGCGATATTCCCCGCCATTGGGCAGCCCGCGCCCCGGACAACGTCGCCGTGTACGAAGGCGAGCGCACCGTGAGCTTTGCGCAGCTCTGGCAGGGTATCGGGCAGGCGCGCGGCTACCTGGAGGCGCAAGGGGTTGGCACCGGCGATCGCGTGATGATCATCGGCGAGAACTGCCTGGCCGTGATCACGCTGGTGTTTGCGCTGTCTGAACTGGGCGCGTGGCCGGTGGTCACCAATGCCCGGCTGACCGCGCGCGAGATCGAGGAAATTCGCACGCATTGCCGCCCCCGGCTGATGCTGTTTACCCATGCCGCCGCGCCCGATGCGCTGCGGCATGGCCTACGCTACCGCGCGCGCGAGATTGCACCGGCCGGACTGGGCCCGCTGATGGCAGCAGACGTCGACGCCGACAGCGCGCGCGAGCCCGAGGAACTGGCGCGCGACGTGGCGGCGCTGATCTACACGTCCGGCACCACGGGCCAGCCCAAGGGCGTGATGGTCACGCATCGCGGCCTGCTGCACTACGCGCGTGTCACGGCCGAGAGCCGCCGGATGGGTCCCGACGACTGCGCGTACGCGGTGATGCCGATGTCGCACATCTTCGGGCTGGCCACGCTGCTGCTGGCCACGTTCCAGGCGGGCGGCAGCCTGTACCTGGTGGCGCGCTTCAACGTGGCCGATGCCTGTGCCGCACTGCAGCGCGACGCGATCTCCATCCTGCAGGGCGTGCCGGCGATGTTCAGCCGCATCCTCGCGCACCTGCACAAGCAGGGCATGGCCACGCTGCGCTCGCCGCGCCTGCGCTACCTGTACACCGGCGGCGGCCCGCTCGAACCCACGCTCAAGCACAACGTCGAGACCGTCTTCGGGCAGCCGCTGCACCATGGCTATGGCATGACCGAATACGCGGGCTCGCTGTTCATCACGCGCATGGACCGCCCGCGCAGCGACTGCGCCGCCGGCGAGATCGTCGAGGGCGCCGAACTGCGCATCGTCGGCCCGCACGGCGAACCGGTGCCGGCGGGCACGCCCGGGGAGCTATGGGTCAAGGGGCCGGGCGTCATGCGCGGCTACTACCACGCCCCGGCGCAGACCGCGGAAGCGCTGCGCCCGGACGGCTGGCTCAATACCGGCGATATCGGACGGCTGGGCCCCGACGGCGCGCTGTTTATCGTTGGCCGCACGCGCGACCTGATCATCCGTTCGGGCTTCAGCGTCTATCCGATCGAGGTGGAATCGGTCATCAACTCGCATCCGTCGGTGCGCCTGTCGGCGGTGGTCGGCCGCCCGGCTGCGGATGGCAACGAGGAGGTCGTCGCGTTCGTGGAGCTGCGCGAGGGCGAGACCTTCGACGCGGCAACGCTGCACGCGTACCTGGCCGAGCGGCTGTCGCCGTACAAGCGCCCGGCCGAGATCGTGCGCGTGGCCGCCATTCCCACCACGGCCAGCGGCAAGCTGCACAAGCGGCAACTACGCGGCATGGTGGCCGAACTGGTCTAGCTGCTCACTGCTCGCTGCTCGCTGCTCGCTGCTCGCATCGAACTAACTTCCCTACCCCCGCCGGGGCCGGTGTGGCCAGCGCCGCTGGCCACTGGCATCACGCCGGGTTGCCGGTGCCGTCTTCCACCAGCAGGTCCACCAGCTTGCGCGCGAAGACGGGCAGTGCATCGAGATCGGCCACGCAGATCTGCAGCTTGCGCTCGGCCCATTCGTCCTCGATCGTCACCAGGTTCAGCGCCATGGTTTGCGCGTGGCGGCGGGCCGTGCTCTCGGGCAGCACGCCAATGCCGACGTTGGCCTCGATCATGCGCGCGGCCGTCTCGAAGTTGCTGACCTGGATACGCCAGTGCAGCGTGCGCTGCAGGTCGGCGGCGGCCCGCTTGAGGAAGTTATGGATGGCGCTTTCCTCGGGCAGGCCGATGAAGTCGTAGTCGAGCGTGTCGACAAAGCGCACGCGCTTGCGCTGCGCCAGCGGATGGCTCAGCGCCGTGGCCAGCACCAGGCGGTCGCGCCGGTACGGCATCACTTCCAGCCCTTCCATGTTCACACCGCCGGCGGCAATGCCGATGTCGACCATGCCTTCCTGCACGGCCCGCACGATGTCGGGGCTCAGCCTCTCGCGGATATCCACGGTAACGTCGGGGTGGTTCACCAGGTACGTGCGCAGCACCCCGGGCAGGAATTCGCTCATGGCCGTGGTGTTGGCGAACACGCGCACGTGGCCCTTGATGCCCGAGGCGTACTCCTGCAGGTCGCCGCTGAGCTGCTCGATCTGCCTCAGCACGCGGCGCGCGTGCGCCAGCAGCGTCTCGCCGGCCGGCGTGACCTTCACGCCCTGGCTGCTGCGGCTCAGCAGCTTCACGCCCACCTGCTCTTCCAGGTTCTTGATGCGCGTACTGGCAGCTGGCAGCGACAGGTGGCAACGTTCTGCACCGCGGGTCAGGCTGCTGGCTTCCGCGATATGCGTGAACAGGTTCAGATCGACCAGATCGAAGCGCATGACGTTGTCTCCAAGATAGCCGGCGATTATCCCCCGAACGGCACCACTTTTTCCATTCTCGCAATTACGGAGGCGTCTTCACTGCAGGCGAATGCCGGATTCAAAACATGCAAATAGCCGCGCGCCCGCGCTTCGTTCAAGCTGTGCCATTGCACATGAGTGGAGACAGCGATGACCGAAGAGAATCCCCTGCTGGTAGAGATCACGGACGGCGTGGCCACGCTGACGCTGAACCGGCCGCAGCAGAAGAACGCCTTGAACGCGCCCATGCGCGATGCGTTGCGCGAGGCGGTGCAGCAGATCCGCGCGGACCGCACCGTGCGCGCGGTGGTACTGCGCGGCGCCGGCACGGACTTCTGCTCCGGCGGCGATATCCGCGCGATGAACGTCACCGACGCCGACGCCGGGCGCAACCGCATGGACGATCTGCACGGCTGGATCGCGATGCTCGTGGACCTTGACCGCCCCGTGGTGGCCGCCGTCGACGGCGTGGCCTACGGCGCCGGCTTCAGCCTGGCGCTGCTGGCCGACTTCATCGTAGCCACGCCGCGTGCGCGCTTCTGCATGCCGTTCATGAAGGTGGGCCTGGTGCCCGACTGCGCCGCCCTCTACACGCTGCCGCGCGTGGTGGGCATGGCGCGCGCCCGCGAGCTGGTGTTCAGCGCCCGCGAGATCAACGCCGAAGAAGCCCGCCAGATGGGCGCGGTCTTCGAAATCGCGTCGCAGGACGCACTGCACGCACGCGCCGACCAGATCGCACGCGGACTGGCCGGCGCATCGCCGGTGGCATTCGGGCTGACCAAGCGCGCGTTGAACCAGTCGATCGGCGGCGATGTGCGCACCATGCTCGAACTGGAATCGCTGGGCCAGGGCATCGCGTTCACCACCGCCTACCACCGCGAAGCCGTACGCCGCTTCAAGGAAAAGGAAACCCCGCTGTTCCAGTGGCCGGTGAGTGGGGGGTGAAGGCGTGTGTGTTTTCTCCCCTCTCCCGCAAGGCGGGAGAGGGGCCGGGGGAGAGGGCGCTACGGTACAAACGGCCAACGTCGCGTCCTGAGAGACCCGCCCTCTCCCCAACCCTCTCCCGCAAGCGGGAGAGGGAGCAAACACCGCAATGCCCTCACCCCGCCGTGATCCCCGCAGTCTGAATCACCTTGCGCCATTTCTCGATTTCGCTGTGCAGGCGCTGGCGCATCTGTTCCTGCGAGCCGGCGTCCGCTTCGGCGCCGGCCTGCAGCAGCCGCTGCTTCACGCCCGCGTCCTTCATGGCCACGTTGAAGTCGGCGTTGATCTTGTCGAGCAGCGCCTTCGGGGTCTGGGCCGGTGCGAACAGCGCCGCCCACGAATAGGCTTCGTAGCCGGGCAGGCCCGATTCCGAGACGGTTGGTACGTTGGGCAGCATGTCGGAGCGCTTGCGGCTGGCCACACCCAGCACCTTGATACGTCCCGACTTGATATGTTGCAGCGCGGTAGGCGCGTCGCTGAACATCAGCTGCACCTGGCCGCCCAGCAGGTCGTTCATGGCCGGGCCGCTGCCCTTGTACGGAATGTGCTGCAGCTTCGTGCCGGCTTCCATGTTGAACAGCTCGCCCGCCAGGTGCGTGCCGCCGCCGTTGCCCGACGAGCCGTACGACAGCGTATGGCCGCCTTGCTTGGCATACGCGATCAGCTCCTTGATGTTATTTGCCGGCACCGACGGGTGCGCCACCACGAACACCGGGAACATGGCCGCGAAGCTGACCGGTGCGAAGTCCTTTTCGATGTCGTACGGCAGCTTGCCCATCAGGGTCGGGTTGACCGCATGGTGGATCGAGCCCAGGAACAGCGTGTAGCCATCCGGCACCTCCTTGGCCGCGATGGCCGCGCCAATCGTGCCGCCCGCGCCGGCGCGGTTATCGATCACGATCGGCTGCTTCCAGATCTCGCCAAGCTTCTGGCTGAAGATGCGCGCCGTGCTGTCCACCGGACCGCCAGGCGGAAATGGCACGATCAGGCGCACGGGCTTGGCCGGCCATGCATCGGCGGCCAGCGCCGACAACGCTGCAAATGGCTGCGTCACGGCGCCGAGCAGGCCGGCGGCCATCAGCCGCCTGCGCATGGCAGAGGTAGGGTTCATGCTGGGTCTCCTTGGGTCGACATCGAACCGGCCTGCTCCCGCAGCACGCGCTTGAGGATCTTGCCGTTGTTATTGGTGGGCAGTTCGGCCAGCGCCACGATGCGCGCCGGCCGCTTGTACGGTGCCAGGCGCTCGCGCAGATGCTCGCGCAGCACATCGGCATCGAGCCGCGCGCCGGGCCGCAGCTCAACGAATGCCACGATTTCCTCGTTGCCGTCGCCTTCCGGGCACCCGACCACCGCCGAGCGCTGGATGGTGGGGTGCGTGTTGAGCGCGGTCTCCACTTCCGCCGGATACACGTTGAAGCCCGAGCGGATGATCATTTCCTTCAGGCGCCCCACCACGAACAGCGCGCCATCGGCGTGCATCTCGCCCAGGTCTCCACTGGCGTACCAGCCGCCTTCGCGCATCACGGCCGCCGTGGCCGCCGCATCGCGGAAATAGCCCGGCATCAGGCCCCGGCCGCGCAGCCACAGCTCGCCGCGCTCGCCCAGCGGCAACGGTTGGCCGGTCACGGCGTCGGTCACCTGCACCTCGGCCTCGGCCACCGCATAGCCCGCGCTGGTATCGGGCCGACGCTCTTCCAGCCGCGTGACGTGCACCGAGCCCGCGTATTCGGACAACCCGTAGCCGTGGTGCAGCGTCAGGCCGAAGATCGCTTCCACGCGCTGCTTCAGCGCCAGGTCGAGCGGGCCGGCGCCCGTGTAGAGGTAGCGCAACGCGGGCGCCACGGGTTGCTCGATGCCCTGTTCCTGCAGATACGCCAGCAAGCGCGAGAACAGCGTGGGCGGCCCCTGCAGTTGCGACACGCCGTGGCGGGCCAGCGCTTCGAGCAGATCGGCCGGATCGAACTGCGGACGCATCACCAGTTGCGCGCCGGCCAGCAGCGAACTGAGCAGCACCGTGCCCAGGCCGAAGATGTGCGTCATCGGCACGAAGGCGTAGCTGCGGTCGGCGGGGCTGAGCGCACGGGCGTCGCGCGTCACGCGCGCAAAGTGGATCAGCGCATCGTGCGTGAGCATCACGCCCTTGGGCTCACCGGTGGTGCCCGAAGTGAAGATCAACGCGGCCACCTGGTCGCGCAGCGGCAGCGCCTCCGCCACGGCATCGGCGCGCACCGCCCCGCGTTCCATGCCATGCAGCGCCGACGGCACCGCCGCGAAGCGCCTGGCATGGGCGTTGGCGGCGCGCGATGCGGCCGCCGTGAAATACACCACGCGGGCATCGGCCTTGCCGGCGAAGGCATCGATCTCGCCCGGCGCCATGCGCGCGTTGACGCCGCACGACCACGCGCCCACCCGGCTGCAGGCCAGGATCAGCGCGGCATGCTCGGGGCAGTTTTCCGCCACCACCATCACGCGATCGCCGGGCCGCACATCCAGCTCGCGCAGTTCGGCCTCGGCCGTGGCGGTCAGCGCGCCCAGCTCGGCAAAGCTGACGCTGCGGCCGTCCGGCAGGTGGATGAACGGTTGATCGGGCGCCGTGGTCAGCCAGTGGTCCAGCAGGTGATGAATGCGCGTGCTCACGCTTACCGTCCTTTGCAATGCGGGAAATGATTCGCGCAGCATGCCGGCAAAGGCGCAACGACGGTATTTGTAAATCGCAAGGGGCGGCTTCGACTTCCTGAAAGCGCGCGCCGGGCACCGTCGGCCCCGGCCGGGGGGCGCATTCCGTCCTGCCAAAGGCCGGATTCGGCAATCTCGAACCAGCGTGCCGCGTGCGCCCCTAGAATCGGTTTCACTGACCGGAGACAGATTCATGGACCTGCGTTTCACACGAGAAGAAGAAGCCTTCCGCCAGGAAGTCAGCGCCTTTGTCCAGTCCAGCCTGCCGACCGACATCCGCGACAAGGTGCTGGGCCACCGCCGCGTGGAGAAGGACGACTACGTGCGCTGGCATCGCATCCTGCACGCACAGGGCTGGGGCGCGCCCACCTGGCCAAAGGAATGGGGCGGCACCGGCTGGAACGCGCTGCAGCGGCTGATCTTCGAGATCGAGTCGTTCCGCGCCGGCGCGCCGCGCATGCTGCCGTTCGGGCTGACGATGATCGGCCCGGTGCTGATGAAGTACGCCAGCCAGGCGCACAAGGAGCGCTTTCTGCCGCGCATTCCGACGGTCGAGGATTTCTGGTGCCAGGGATACTCCGAGCCCGGCGCCGGTTCGGACCTGGCCTCGCTGCGCACCAAGGCCGAGCGCCGGGGCGACAAGTACATCGTCAACGGCCAGAAGACGTGGACCACGATGGCCCACTTCGCCGACTGGATCTTCTGCCTGGTGCGCACCGATGCCGAGGCCAAGCCGCAGGAAGGCATCTCGATGCTGCTGATCGACATGAAGTCGCCCGGCGTGACGGTGCGTCCGATCAAGACGCTCGATGGCGGCCATGACGTCAACGAGACCTGGTTCGAGGACGTGGAGGTGCCGGCGGAGAACCTGCTGGGCGAGGAGAATCGCGGCTGGACCTACGCCAAGTACCTGCTCGGCCACGAGCGCACCGGCATTGCCGGCATCGGCCATTGCTACCGCGAGCTGCGCCAGCTCAAGCACTACGCCAGCGAAGCCAGCGACGGCCGCGGCCGCCCGCTGATCGACGACCCGCGCATGCGCGACCGCATCGCACGTGTGGAGATGGACCTGCTGGCGCTGGAAATGCTGTTGCTGCGCGTGGCCACGCAGGCCGCCGGCACGCCTGGCCCTGAGGCTTCGCTGGTCAAGATCCGCGGCTCGGAGCTGCAGCAGGACATTGCCATGCTGCAGATGGAGGTGGCGGGCCCGAACGGCTGGCCCTATTCGCCCGAGTGGCTGGAGCCCGGCGTCACCCCGCCCGCCAGCGGCCCGGCGTGGGCCCCGGCTGCGGCATCCACCTACTACGACATGCGCAAGACCACGATCTACGGCGGCTCCACCGAAGTGCAGAAGAACATCATCTCGAAGATGATCATCGGTTTCTAACGGAGGACGACAGGCATGGATTTCACCTACAGCGAAGAACAGCAGATGCTGGCAGACAGCCTGCGCCGCTTTGTTGCGTCCGAATACACGTTCGAGATGCGCCGCCGCAATGCTCGCGAACACGGCAGCTTCGATCGCCACATCTGGGCCGCGCTGGCCGAGATGGGCGTGACCGGCCTGACAGTGCCGGCCGAGCGCGGTGGCTTTGGCGAAGGGCCGGCGAGCCAGGTGGTGGTGCAGCGCGAGCTGGGCCGCGCGCTGGTGCAGGAACCCGTGATTCCGGGCGTGATCGCCGCAACCATCCTCGCGCAGTACGCGCCCGCCGCGCTGCAGGCCGCCTGGCTGCCCGCACTGGCCAGCGGCGAGACCGTCTTCGCCATGGCCTACCTGGAGCCCGCCACGCGCTATCGCACCGACACCGCCGCCACCATCGCCCGCCAGACGGCCGACGGCTACGTGCTGCACGGTGCGAAGTCGGCGGTCTGGCATGGCGCCGCCGCCGACGCATGGCTGGTTTCCGCCCAGCTCGATGGCGCGCTGGCGCTGTTCCTGGTGCAGCGTGATGCGCCGGGGCTGACCGTCTCCGGCTATCCCACCATCGACCGGCTGTCCGGCGCCGACCTCAAGCTCGATAACGTGCCCGCCACGCTGGTCACCGCCAATGGGCGCGACGCGCTGGAGCTGGGCCTGGACCACGGCATCGCTGCGCAATGCGCCGCTGCCGCGGGCGCGATGGAGCGCCTGATCGAGATCACCGCCGAATACCTGGGCGCCCGCAAGCAGTTCGGCAAGCCGCTGGCGTCGTTCCAGGCGCTGCAGCACCGCGTGGCGGAAATGCTGATGCAGAAGGAACTGGCGCTGTCGATGGCCTATGTGGCCGCGCAGGGGCTCGATGCCACCGACGCCGCCGAGCGCCGCCGCAAGGTGTCGGCCGCCAAGGTCGTCACCGCGAAGGCCGCGCGCTTTGTCGGCCAGCAGGCGGTGCAGCTGCACGGCGGCATGGGCATGACCGACGAACTGGAGGTGGGCGACTACTTCAAGGCGCTGACCATGGTCGACGTGCTGCTCGGCGACACCGACCTGCACATGGAACGCTACACCCTGGCCATGGCGGCCTGAACCCGCAAACGGAAGACAATCGAATGACGATCAACGGCAAGGCATATATCGTCGGGGCCTACGAGCACCCGACCCGCAAGGCACCGGACAAGACCGTGCCGCAACTGCATGCAGAGGCCGCCAAGGGCGCGCTGGAAGATGCCGGCCTGACGCTGGCCGACGTGGACGGCTACTTCTGCGCCGGCGACGCACCCGGCCTCGGGATGGTCAACATGGTCGACTATCTCGGCCTGAACGCGCGCCATGTGGATTCGAGCGAGATGGGCGGCTCGTCGTACATCGCCCACGTGTCGCACGCCGCGCAGGCCATTGCCGCCGGCAAGTGCAACGTGGCGCTGATCACGCTGGCCGGACGTCCGCGCTCGGAGGGGTCGAGCGGCACGCAGGCGCGCAACTGGGGCGCCAACCTGCCCGATCAACCGTTCGAGGCGCCGTTCAGCGCCGTGACGGTGAACCTGTACGCGATGGTGGCCCAGCGCCACATGCATGAGTTCGGCACAACGCCGGAACAGCTCGCGTGGATCAAGGTGGCCGCGTCGCACCACGCCCAGCACAACCCGAACGCCATGCTGCGCGAACTGGTGACCGTGGAAGACGTGCTGAACTCGCCGATGATTTCAGACCCGCTGCACCGGCTGGACTGCTGCGTGGTGTCCGACGGCGGCGGCGCACTGATCGTGGCGCGCCCGGAAATCGCCGCCACGCTCAAGCGCCCCAAGATCAAGGTGCTCGGCGCCGGCGAGCACGTGAAGGGCTTGCTGGGCGGCAACGTCGACCTGTCGTGGTCGGCGGCGCGCGTGTCGGGCGCGGCGGCGTTTGCCGAAGCCGGCGTCACCCCGTCTGACATCCAGTACGCCTCGATCTACGACAGCTTCACGATCACCGTGCTGATGCAGCTGGAAGACCTGGGCTTCTGCAAGAAGGGCGAAGGCGGCAAGTTCGTCATGGACGGCAACCTGATCTCGGGCGTGGGCAAGCTGCCCATCAACACGGACGGCGGCGGGCTCTGCAACAACCACCCGGCCAACCGTGGCGGCATCACCAAGGTGATCGAGGCCGTGCGCCAGTTGCGCGGCGAAGCGCACCCGGCGGTGCAGGTCAAGAACTGCGGCCTGGCACTGGCACAGGGCACCGGTGGCTACATGGGCTCGCGCCATGGCTCCGCCACGCTGATCCTCGAACGCGAATAACAGGAAGGCCACGATGACCACTCCCTACGTTCCCACCGTCTACAAGGCCCCCGACGAACTGCCCGACAACGCGGCGTTCTGGCAGGCCGCGCGCGAAGGCCGCCTGCTGGTGCGCCACTGCAACGCCTGCGGCAAGCCGCACTGGTATCCGCGCGTGCTGTGCCCGTTCTGCATGGGCGAGACCGCATGGCAGACCGCCAGCGGCCTGGGCGAGATCTACTCGTTCAGCATCACGCGCCGCGCCGGCCCCAATCCGTTCTGCATCGCGTACGTAAAGCTCGACGAAGGCGTGACGATGATGACCCATATCGTCGACACCGACCTCGACAGCGTGCGCATTGGCCAGCGCGTGAAGGTGCGGTTCGCGCCGAGCCAGGGCGAAGGCGGCAGCGAGGGCGCGCCCGTGCCCGTGTTCGCGCCAGTCTGAGCGGAGCGATACACGATGCCGATTCGCTACGAACATCTGCGCCAGCGGCCATTCACGCCGGTGCGCCAACACTACACCGCGCGCGACACCATGCTGTACGCGCTGAGCCTGGGCCTGGGCAACGACCCGCTGAACGCGGCGGCGCTGCCCTTCGTCTACGAAGGCGCGCCGGGCGGCCTGCGCGCACTGCCTTCGCAGGCGGTGGTGCTGGGCTACCCCGGCTTCTGGGCGCGCGAGGCGGACACCGGCATCGACTGGGTCAAGCTGCTGCATGGCGAGCAACGCCTGCGCCTGCACCGCCCGCTGCCGGCCGATGCCGAGGTGGTGGGCCATAACCGCATCACGCACCTGACCGACAAGGGTGCCGGCAAGGGCGCCATCATGGTGACCGAGCGGCGCCTGGAGACCGTGCAGGGCGAGTTGCTCGCCACCGTGCAGCAGGTGTCGTTCCTGCGCGGCGATGGCGGCTACAGCCAGGCCGACGGCGGCCAGCCCAGCGACGAACCGCTGCCCGCACTGCGCCCCACGCCCGAGGACCGCGCGCCGGACTTCGTCGACACCCAGCTTACGCGCCCGGAAGCGGCGCTGCTGTACCGCCTGATGGGCGACTTCAACCCGCTGCACGCCGACCCGGCCGTGGCGCAGGCGGCCGGCTTCGAGCGTCCGATTTTGCATGGCCTGGCCAGCTACGGGCTGGTGGCGCATGCGCTGCTGCGGCAATGCGCGGGGCACGACCCGTCGCGGCTGCGCGCCTTCGACATCCGCTTCGCCGCGCCGGTGTTCCCGGGCGAGACACTCGTCACCGAGATCTGGCGCGATCCGCTGCACGCCGGCCAGTTCCAGTTGCGCGCCAGGGTGCTGGAGCGCAACAAGGTCGTGCTCAGCCACGGCTGGGCGGAAATCGCCTGACGCCTGATGCCTCATTCCATGACCGATTCCAACGCTTCGCACCACGGCCTGCCGCCGCCCTCCCGGCAAACTGGCGCCCTCAGCCATCTGCGCGTGCTCGACCTGTCCCGCGTGCTGGCGGGACCATGGTGCACCCAGAACCTGGCCGACATGGGCGCCGATGTCATCAAGATCGAGAAACCCGGCGCCGGCGATGATACGCGGCACTGGGGGCCCCCGTACCTGCATGGCGACGACGGCCCGACGCCGCAGGCCAGCTATTTCGCGGCCTGCAACCGCAACAAGCGCTCGGTTACGCTGGACATTGCCACCGCCGCCGGGCAACAGCTCGTACGCGAGCTGGCCATGCAGAGCGACGTGGTCATCGAGAACTACAAGACGGGCGGCCTCAAGCGCTACGGGCTCGACTACGACACGCTCAGCGCGCTGAATCCGCGCCTGGTGTACTGCTCGATCACCGGCTTCGGCCAGACCGGCCCCTATGCGGCCCGCCCCGGCTACGACCTGCTGGTGCAGGCCATGAGCGGCCTGATGAGCATCACCGGACAGCCCGATGGCGAGCCCGGCGCCGGGCCGCTGCGTGTGGGCGTGGCGGTCATCGACGTCTTCACTGGCATGTACGCCACCACCGCCATCCTGGGCGCCATCGAGGCGCGCCATCACACGGGCGTGGGGCAGCACATCGACATCGCGCTGCTCGACGTGGCCATGGCCGTGCTGGCCAACCAGGGCGCGGGCTACCTGAACGCCGGCGTGGTGCCCACGCGCCAGGGCAACGTGCATCCCAGCGTGGTGCCCTACCAGGACTTTCCCACCCGCGACGGCAACATGCTGCTGGCCATCGGCAACGACGGCCAGTTCGCGCGCTTCTGCGAAGTGGCCGATGTGGACTGGGCACGCGACGAGCGCTACGCCACCAACAGCAGCCGCGTCACGCATCGCAAGGCACTGATCCCGATGATGTGCGACGTCACGCGCCGCAAGACCACCAGCGAATGGGTGCGCCTGCTCGAAGCCGCCACGGTGCCCTGCGGCCCGATCAACGATATCGCGCAAGCGTTTGCCGACGAGCAGGTGCAGCATCGTGCGTTGCGCGTGGAGCAGCAGCGCTACGCGCTTGGCGAACGTCCGGCCACCGATCCGGTGGACCGCATCCGCACCACGGCCAGCCCGCTGCGGATGTCGGGCACGCCCACCACCTTGCGCCATGCGCCGCCCGCGCTGGGCCAGCACACCGACGAGGTGCTGCGCGATTGCCTGGGGCTGGACGCGGCGCGCATCGCCGAGCTGCGGGCCAGCGGCGCACTCGGCGCGGCGTAACGCCTGCACGCCATGCGGTTGCGCCTACAGTCGTCGTCACCGCTGCAACTGGCGCATCTGGCGCCGGCCTTCGCGATGACTGTCACAGCGAGCCACGGCACCATCGTGGTCCGCCGCGACGGCTTCGCGCGCGTGCTGACGGCCGGCATGGGCTGCACGGTCGAGGCCTTCCAGCCCGTCACGCTACTTGTCGCCGGCAGCCTGGCGCAGCCGGCCGCATGCAGCGTGGCGTTGCACGCGACGCGTGAGATGGACGAAGGGTGCGATGGGTACGAAGGGTACGACCGACGCGCCGCGCTCCACCAGCAGTTGTCGCGCCGCATCTTCCTGCAGCCGCAGCAACCGTGGAGCGCCGCACACACGGCGAGCCTGCTGGGCGATACACCGGCCAGGGTGCGGCGCACGCTGTTCGCGGAAGGCGCGGCGCTGGGCGAGCTGTGCCGCACGCAGCGGCTCATGCGGCTGCTGTTCGAGGCGCCGCACGGCCACCTGCCGCTGACCACGCTGAAACACGCCATCGGCTGGCCCGCCAGCCACGATCTCGAATCGGCGTTCCACGACCGCTTCGGCACCGCGCTGCATCGCTTCCGGTGCGGCGCCAGCGCCGATGCCACGCGCCTGCCGCTCCCGCCAGCCACGCCATCCACGCGCCACGTGGCCGCGCCCCGCCCGCACCACTATTGGCCCAGCCTATTCGCCGCATAACAAACCGGTCTTGGACGCTATGGGAGAAAACGCCCATCATCACGGGCATCGGCTTTCCCCACCCACCGGAGTCTTTGATGAAGTCCGCCCTGCTCGCCCTGTGTGGCGCAGCCTCCCTGCTTGCCTCGCTGTCCGCCGTTGCCGGCCCCGACTTTGCCGTGATCGAACGCGCGCGCGCCAACGCCCACCAGCGCCAGCAGGTCAAGCCCGCCGCATGCAACTGCCCGGCCGGCAGCCATGCAGCTGCCACCAGCACCTCGGCAGCCAGCGCGCCAAAGGCCGCATCGGCGCCGATCCATACGAGCTGAGGTTGCTCCCCTCTCCCGCCCTGCTTCCGCCCACTGTTTGCTCCCCTCTCCCGCCGTGCGTCGCACGCGGCATGAGTTACGCGTTCCCCTCTCCCGCACGCGGGAGAGGGGTTAGGGGAGAGGGGAAGCGCATCAACACGCGACGGTGCAAATTTGCAGCGTCACGCCCTCTCCCCCGGCCCCTCTCCCGCAGGGCGGTGAGAGGGGAGCAAACAGTGGGCGGGAGCGATCCCGTCAAACCGACGTCAGCGCCGCTACCCGGCCTGCTTCTGCCACGAAATCGATGAACCGGCGCACGCGCACGGGTATGTGCGTGCGATGCGGGTAGTACAGGTAGAGGCCGACGCTGTTGCTGTCGAACTGGCGCAGGATCGGCACGAGCCGGCCGGCGGCCACGTCGTCGCGGATCAGGTGCATCGACAGTTGGCCGATACCGATGCCGGCGCGCACCGCCGCGATTTCGGTCTGCACGTCGTTGAACGTGGCCACGGCGGGCACGTCCTGAAAGACGAGGTCGCCGTCCACGTTCAGTTCCCATGGCACCATGCGTCCCGTCACGGGGCGGCGAAAGCCCGTGCAGGCGTGCCGCGCCAGCGCGTCGAGCGTCTTCGGCTCGCCATGCTGGGCGAGGTATGACGGCGCGGCGCAGATCGTCATGGGCAGGTCGCACAGTCGGCGCGCCACAAGGTTCTGGCCGGGGCTGGTGCCCGAACGAAAGCCCACGTCGATGCGCTGCTCGACGAGATCGGTAAACAAATCGCTGAGCTGCACGTCGAAGGTGATGCCGGGATAGGCGGCGCGAAACTGCTGCATCAGGGGCACCAGCACATGCACGCCGAGCGATGGCGGCGCCGTCAGCCGGATCAGGCCGTCGTCCTCGCTTTTTGCGCTGCGCACCTGGGCCAGGGCCTCATCGAGCTGGCGCAGGCCGGGATCGGCCAACTCGAACAGTCGCGCCCCTTCGTCGGTCAGGCTCAGCTTGCGCGTGGTCCGGTGCAGCAGGCGCACGCCGAGTTCGGCTTCCAGCGTGCGCAAGGCCTTGCTGACGGCCTGGGGCGTCACGCCCGCCTCCGTCGCCGCCCGCGCAAAACTCTTCGCCCGTACCACGCCGAGAAACAGCGTCAAGACTCGCGCCCTGTCCATGGATCTAGCGGTTATTCGCAACCGTGAGTTGGCAATGTGCGAAGAATACTCCAGACGCTGACTTCGCCGAAGTTCGCATCGACGCGCGATTTTCGTAACGGGGCCGATAAAAACATTCACTTCGGCAATGCGGTGCAATCGGGGAACATCGGGGCATTCCCCGCTCGCGCCGCCGGCCTGTGCCGGCCTCGCCCACCATGCGTGCCGCCTCGCTCCCCGTGCTGTTGCTCGCCGCCAGCGGCGCCTGTGCCGAAACCCAGGCGCCGGACGCCGCCTCCACGCCCGTCGCGCCCGCCACGCCCGCAACCGCCGAAGACAAGGGCTGGATAGACCGCGTGCTCGACAAGCTGGGCGCCTCGAAGGAGGTGGACGTGAGCCATGGCATCGACTGGGGCGTGCTGCCCGGCCCGTTCTACAACCCCGAGATGGGATTCGGCGTGGGCGCGGCGGCCATCGGCCTGTACAAGCCCAGGAATGCCGAGAAGGACACCCAGCTTTCCACACTCTCGCTGACCGGATTCCTGACCAGCACGGGCGCGGTGGGCATTGGCGTGGACAACAACACGTTCTTTGCCGACGACAGCTATCGCTTCGTCTTCAGCGGGGCGCTGATCAACATGCCCACCTCGTACTGGGGCATCGGCTACGACAATGCGATCGACCAGGCCAACAAGGAAGGCTATACGCGCCGCGGTGTGGTGTTTCAGCCCAGGCTGATGGTGCGCGTGCGGCCCAATATCTACGTGGGCGGCGGCTACGACTTCGAGTACGACAACGCGGCCCAGCTCGAACGCGGCGCCAGCAGCAAGCTGGCCACCGACCCGAACGGCACGCGCATTCTCAGCAGCGGGCTGACCGCGCACTTCTCGTACGACACGCGCGACTTCCTGCCCAACCCGTACAAGGGCCAGGCGCTGCTACTCAACGGCACCGTGTATCGGCGCGGCTTCGGCAGCGACACCGACTTCGAGACGCTGGAGATTACCTACGACACTTACTTCCGCGTGCGCGAGCGCGACGTGCTGGCCTTCGACGTCTACAGCAAGCTCAACTGGGGTGACGTGCCGTGGAGCATGATGGCCAAGCTGGGCGACAACCGGCGCATGCGCGGCTACTTCCTGGGCCAGTACCGCGACAAGGCGATGCTGACGGCCCAGGTGGAGTACCGCTGGCACATCGGCGGCCGCCAGGGGATGGTGTTCTGGGCCGCCACGGGCGCCATTGCCGGCAACCCCGGTGCGCTGGCATCGGCGCACTGGCTGCCCAACGCCGGCATCGGCTACCGCTTCGAATTCAAGCCGCGCGTGAACGTGCGCTTCGACGTGGGCGTGGGCAGCCACACCAAGGGCGCCTACTTTCAGATCAACGAAGCGTTCTGAAAGGCGCCCGGGGTGTGCCGTCAGCCGCGGATGAACGCCAGCAGGTCGGCGTTGATGGTCTCGGCGTGCGTGGTGGGCATGCCGTGCGGAAAGCCCTTGTACGTCTTCAGCGTGCCGTTGCGCAGCAGCTTGGCCGAAAGCGGGCCGGAGTCGGCATAGGGCACGATCTGGTCGTCGTCGCCATGCATGACCAGCGTGGGCACGCTGATCTTCTTCAGGTCTTCGGTGAAGTCAGTCTGCGAGAACGCCACGATGCCGTCGTAGTGCGCCTTGGCGCCGCCCTGCATGCCCTGGCGCCACCAGTTCGCAATGACGCCTTCCTGCGCCGTGACGCCCGGACGGTTGTAGCCGTAGAACGGCCCCGCCGGCACGTCGCGATAGAACTGCGCGCGGTTGTTGGCCACCTGGGCCTGGAAACCGTCGAACACGTCCTTGGGCAGCCCGCCTGGATTGGCTTCGGTCTTGACCATCAGCGGCGGCACGGCGGCGATCAGCACCGCCTTGGCTGCGCGCGCTTCGCCATGGCGCGCCAGGTAGCGCACCACCTCGCCGCCGCCGGTGGAGTGGCCCACGTGGATGGCGTTCTTGAGATCCAGATGCGCGGTCAGCGCGGCCAGGTCATCGGCGTAGTGGTCCATGTCGTGACCCTCGGCGGTCTGCGTGGAGCGGCCATGGCCACGGCGGTCGTGCGCGATGACGCGGTAGCCGTGATTCAGGAAGTACATCATCTGCGCGTCCCAGTCGTCCGCGCTCAACGGCCATCCGTGGGAGAAGACGATGGGCTGGCCGCTGCCCCAGTCCTTGTAGAAGATATCGATACCATCCTTGGTCCTGACCGTCTGCATGACATTGCCTCCCAGTTGGATGCGCCGGCCCCTGCCGGCGCGCGAGCGTTGAGTATCGGCCCCCGAAAGACGGCATCGTCCCATCGCGGACGAACGCGGCGAAGTGAAAAATTTTGGCGCGCGAGATAAGCGATCTCGTACGGGTCAGAAGCGGCCGGAACAGACCCGTGCGACCTGCGCTGGAGGTGGCCTGCCGGTCACGGCAAGCCATGTATTGGTGCAATAGCCGCGCCCGGCACGCGGCCGGGCCAGCGCTTTCAGCCGCGCAGGTAGGCGCCGGCGCCCGCGCCGGCCACCCGTCCGCTGGCAAAACAGGCCGTCAGCAGGTAGCCACCAGTCGGGGCTTCCCAGTCGAGCATTTCGCCGGCGCAAAACACGCCCGGCAGGGCCGTCAGCATCAGCCGCTCGTCCATCGCCTCGAAGCGCACGCCGCCGGCCGTGCTGATGACCTCGTCGATCGGCCGCGCGCGTTCCAGCCGCAGCGGCAGCGCCTTGATGGCCGCCGCCAGCGCCCCGGGGTCGTGCATGGCCTCCCTCGACAGCACCTCGCGCAACAGGCGCGCCTTGACGCCGGTGATGCCGAGCCGACTTTGCAGATGGCTCGATACCGAACGCGCGCCGCGCGGCCGGCCCACTTCGGCGGCCACGTCCTCGGCGGAACGTCCCGGCGCAAGGTCGAGCGTGATGGTGGCGGCGCCATGGGCGTCGATCAGGTCGCGGATCGGCGCCGACAGCGCGTAGACCAGGCTGCCTTCGATACCGGTCTCGCTGATCACGAACTCGCCCTGGCGATGCAGCGGCGTGCCATCCAGGGTGGTGACGCCGATGGCCACCGCCTTGACGGGATCGCCCTCATGCTGGCTGCGGAACACCTCGCTCCATGCGATATCGAAGCCGCAGTTGGCGGGCCGCAGCGGCGCCACGTTCACGCCGCGCGCCGCCAGCAGCGGCAGCCACGCGCCATCGGACCCAAGGCGCGCCCAGCTGCCACCGCCCAGTGCCAGCACCACGGCGCGGGCCGCCACTTCGATCTCTCCTTCGCGGGTGGCCAGACGCAGCACGTGCCAGCCGTCCGCGGACGCGCCAAAACCGAGCCAGCGGTGCCGCACGTGAACACGCACGCCCGCTTCGCGCAGCCGGTGCAGCCACGCGCGCAGCAGCGGCGCGGCTTTCATGTCAGCGGGAAACACGCGGCCGGAACTGCCGACGAAGGTGTCGATGCCCAGCCCATGCACCCAGGCGCGCAGCTGGTCGGCATCGAAGGTATCCAGCAACGCGCCAATGCGGTCAGCGCGGTTGCCATAGCAGCGCCGGAAGGCCTCGGCCGCCTCGGCGTGGGTGATATTCATGCCGCCCTTGCCCGCCATCAGGAACTTGCGGCCCACCGACGGCATGGCGTCGTAGACCTGCACCGGCAAACCCTGCGCGGCAATCGCCTCGGCCGCCATGAGCCCGGCCGGCCCTCCACCGATAACGATGACGCCTTCATGGCGGGTAGGTGCGACGGAAGAGACAGCAGACATGGATCGGGCGATGGCGGAAGGCTGGCGGATTATAAGCCGGGGCGGGCGGAGCAAGCGCTGCTGCCGGCGGGAAGCCTCTTGCGTCGGGTCTTGCAACAGTCCGATTTGTCTTAGGGGGCCAGGCGGATGTGTATAATCCGCCGGTGAGACGAGGGTGGTCCGAAGTTCGGACGGGCCTTCGTAATTTGAGTCGAGACCCCGCGCAAGCGGGGTTTTGGCTTTTCAGGGCCGGAACAGCGCGCAAGTTGTTGTCGGGCGCCCGCCCCCTCACCCCTTCAGCCGCGGGAACGACAGTTCGAATTCCGTGAACTCGTGCTCCACCGAGCGGCAGGCGATCGAGGCGCCCCAGCTGCGCAGCACGTCCCGGCAGAAGGCCAGGCCGATGCCCGTGCCGCGATGGGCGGGGAACGAGAAGAATGGCTGGAACATGCGGGCCAGCACGTGCGGCGGCACGCCGGCTCCGGTATCGCGGAACAGCACGTGGATGCTGTCGGCCCGCGCCTCGCAGCGGATGTGGATGGTGCCCTTGCCCACGCGCTTCATCGCCTCGATGGCGTTCTTGGTCAGGTTGGTGATGACCAGTTCGAACAGCTGGGCGTTGCCCATCACGTGCAGCGGCGCCGAATCCTCGATGGTGACCACGTCCTGGTGCATCGGCTCGAACGGAAACCGCGCGATGCTGTCGCGGATCGATTTGACGAGGTCGAATACCTCCTGGCGGGCCAGCTTCGGATCTTTCGAGTTGGCCACCAGCAGGTCGATGCTGCTGTTGACGTGGGCCAGGTCGGCCTGCAGGCGCGCAACGGCCTGCATCAGCCCTTCGCGATGCGCCGTGCCGGGGTCGAGCGCGGCCGGCAACCGGCTTTGCAGGCCGGCAGCGGTCATCGTCAGGCTCATCAGCGGCGTGCGCAGTTCGTGCGCCACGGTGGCCAGCGCCACCGCCATGCCGCGCCGCTTCTGTTCCAGCAGCAACTGGCGGTCGAGCTTGATGACCACGAGCACGGCGATCACGAATGCAATGATCGGCAGCTGCAGCACCAGCGGCTGCCACGGAATGCCAGAGATCGAATGGCCGGCCACCACGAACAGCACAAAGGCGCCGGCGGCCCCGGACAACAGCGCGATGGTCGCGAACGCCGCGCTGAAGTGGTAGAGCACCACCACGGCGATGATGACCGACTCCGCCCACACCAGCGAGCCGTGGTTCTCCAGGTACAGGAAGATGAACGCGAACGGCATGCCGATGGTGATGGCAAACAGCGCGTACGCCGGCAGCCAGCGCTTGTGCGAAAGCGCCGAGGCAAACAGCAGCGGGACGAACAGCGCCGTGCAGACCAGCCTGAGCCAGATGTTCTCGTAAGCCTGCGGGAATACGTACGACCAGATGACGTAATAGAGCGGGTGGCCGATGACGCCCAGCGCCCCCACCATCTGGATGCGGCGCAGCCGCGCGACGCTTTCCTCGTCGAGCAGCGTGGTGCGTGACGCCTTCTCGAACACGGCGCGCCATGCATTCCTGGCAAGCCGGACGACGGAGGGCTCGGCCTCCGTTTGCTCCTGCGTGGCTTCCATATCGCGCTTCTGACTCCTGGTCCAGGTCCTTGGGGGGATTACGACTCCGCGCCGGCTGGCGAGCTGGCGTGGCCCCGGCGCGCGCGGCGCGTGGACGACCACTCTTCCAGCCTCACTTCGTCCCGGATCGCCGCCAGGACGTCGATCAGTCTTTCGATCTCGGAATGGGCGAGTTTCGCATGCAGTGTAAGTCTCATCAATGCCCTATTCTTGGGGGTGGCCGGCGAGCAGAAAACCGCGCCGAAAATGCCGTGGCGCTGCAAGGCGTTGCGCAGCAGCATCACCTGCGGCTCCGAGCCGGCCTCCAGGCCGATGATCTGCTCCGAGCCGTCGCTGATGTTGTAGCCCAGCGCGGTGATGGCCGAGCGCGTCTGGCGGGTGATGGCGTGCAGCGCTTCGCGGCGGTCGTCGGCGCGGGCGATGAAGTCAGTCGCGGCGTCGAACCAGGCGATTTCGTGGCGCAGCAGCCCCGAACTGAAGATGGCCGGGCGCGCCTCGACGGCAAAGAACTCCTTGAACCGGGTGGAACAGGTAACAAACCCGGCCCGGCCCGCGAAGGCCTTGGCCAGCGACGCCGTGCGGAAGTGCACGCGCGATGACAGACCCAGGGCCGGCACGAGCCCGGCGCCGCGCGGGCCATGGGTGCCCAGCGCGTGCGATTCGTCCACCACGATCACGCACCCCGAGGATTCGGCCAGTTGAACGTACGCTTCAAGCGGCGCCACGCTGCCGGTGGTGCTGTAGACCGAATCCACCATGATTACGCCCGGCCCGATGCGCTCGATCTGGCGCGCGGCATGGGCCACATCGTTGTGGCGAACCGGCACGGCCTGCGCGCCGGCCGCGCTGATGCCTTCCCACAGCGAGGCGTGGCCGTTCATGTCGATATAGACCGGCACGCCGGGCCCGGCGATGCACTGCACCAGCCCGACGTTGGCGGCCCAGCCGGACTGGGCGATCAGGCCGTCCTCGGCCTGCATGAGCGTGGCCAGCTTGCGCTCCAGCTGCTGCTGCGGCGTATCGCCATGCCGGAACACCGACGACATCAGCAGTTCGGGCGCCTCTTCCAGCAGCGCCTGGGCCTGCGCCTGCACCAGCGCGCGCTCGCCCAGCAGGCACAGATAGTCGTTGCTGCTCAGGTGCAGCGCGTCGGGGCCCGGCGTGCGGCCGTGCAGCAGATGATCTCCGCCCCAGAGCTTTTCCATGCGATCGACGAAATGCGTGGCCATGCGATCCTCGATCCATCCCGGCAAGGGCGGCGCTGAACTGCGGCTGACAGAAGAGGTCGGTGGGGCGAAAAGATCGGCGGATGGCATCGGTTTTCCTCCAGGTTGTGTGCGCCAGGTCAAAAGAAGAAACGGGTTCGGCAAGCATGGCGGCGACAGCGACAACCCGCGGTGCGCTGCGCCTCGCCAACTCGCATCATCAACGCTAACGCCGCAACATGTCGCTAAATTCCGACGGCGCAAACGGTTGGTGAAAACAGGCAACACCGGGCCCTGCCGGCGGATGCGGCGTTGATGGGTCCGGGTGCGAACGCTTGCTTCCGTTGCGGCCCCGCCCGCGCCACGCTCGGGCTGGTCGTCGGCAATGCCGGCACCCCATGGCACGCCGATGGCACCCTGACGGCATCCGCCGGCGCCACCGTGCGCGCTCCGCAACCGTGCATGACACCCCGCGCCACGCACCATCGCGGCGCCGCCATGCGCCGCCGTGCGCCGACTTCGGTGCGGGCCGGCGACGGAAGCCTGGTGTTGCCGTCCGGGCCAGACCACCCCAGCCACGTGGAGCGACGCGCGAACAGCCTCGCGCCAGAGCCCCACCACAGCCGCGCTGATCGGCACCCATCCGCCTCAAACCCGCGCCGCTGCTGGCTTGCCGGGCCTTTCTCCGATGTTTCTTCGATGTTTCTCCGGTTGGCGCCACCGTCTGGCATCGACCGGTTACCGCCCGCCTCGGGGCGATTGGCACGGCGCTTGCTGTCTTGTATCCAAGATTGGATTTCATCTGGAACACGTATGCGCCAACGCCCAGCAACGCCCGACTGCCCCGAACACGATACCGCGTGGATCCACCGTTTCGACCAGCCCCTGTCGGCTTCTGCCGCGTCCGCCGCGCCGGCCCCGTCGGATGCGGCGCCGCTGTCCGGCCTGCGTTTCGCCGCCAAGGACAACATCGATGTGGCCGGCGTGGCCACCACGGCGGCCTGCCCGCCGTTCGCCTATACCCCCGAACGCCACGCCACGGTCATCGGCCGGCTGCTCGACGCCGGCGCGTTGCTGGCGGGCAAGACCAACCTCGACCAGTTCGCCTGCGGCCTCAATGGCACGCGCTCGCCCTATGGCGCGGTACCGAACGCCTTCAATCCCGCCTATGTGAGCGGTGGCTCCAGTTCCGGCTCCGCGCGTGCCGTGGCCACCGGCGAGGTGGACTTCGCGCTGGGCACCGACACGGCCGGGTCGGGCCGCGTGCCCGCCGGCCTCAACAACATCGTGGGCCTCAAGCCCAGCAAGGGGCTGATCTCCGCGCGCGGCGTGGTGCCGGCCGCGCAGAGCGTGGACTGCGTATCGATTCTGGCCACCACGGTGGCCACCGCAGTGCGCGTGCTGGACGTGGCGGCGGCGCATGACCCCAGCGACCCGTACTCGCGCGCGCTG
>Ga0102589_1000292_pt1 | contig 121142 bp, 111 predicted proteins | sample AraplaMF_Col_mLB_FD_76858 | JGI IMG/M metagenome (GOLD analysis project Ga0102589, IMG submission 76858) | Arabidopsis root microbial communities from the University of North Carolina, USA - plate scrape MF_Col_mLB | ecosystem: Host-associated > Plants > Roots > Endosphere | place: USA...
GCGGCCACGAAGCGATCGTGGATGCCCTCGGTGACGATGATGCGCGAGGAGGCGGTGCAGCGCTGGCCGGTGGAGAAGAAGGCGGAGTTGACCGCGGCCTCGACCGCCACCGACAAATCGGCATCGTCGAGCACGACGAAGGGGTTCTTGCCGCCCATCTCCAGCTGGTATTTGCGATTGTGCTCGACGGAGGCGAGCGCCACCCGTTTGCCGGTGCCGGTCGAGCCGGTGAAGGTGATGGCGTGGATATCGGGGCTGTCGAGCATCGCCTGGCCGACGACCGAGCCCTTGCCCATCACGAGGTTCAGGACACCCTTCGGCAGGCCGGCACGGTGGAGGATGTCGACGATGGCCCAGGAACTGCCGGGCACCAGTTCGGCCGGCTTGAAGACGATGGTATTGCCGTAACAAAGCGCCGGCGCGATCTTCCAGGCGGGAATGGCGATCGGGAAGTTCCAGGGCGTGATGATGCCGACGACGCCGACCGGCTCGCGGGTGATCTCGACGCCGATATTGGGTCGCGCCGACGGCAGCACTTCGCCCGCCAGTCGCAGGCATTCGCCGGCGAAGAAGTCGAAGATCTGGCCGGCACGCACCGTCTCGCCGATCCCTTCGACCAGCGTCTTGCCTTCCTCGCGCGACAACAGCCTTCCGAGCTCGTCCTTGCGCGCGAAGATCTCGTCGGCGGTCTTCCTCAGGATCGCGTGGCGCTCGAGGATGCCGGAGCGCGACCAGGCTGGAAACGCCGCCTTGGCAGCGGCGATCGCGGCGCGGGCATCATCGGCAGACGCACGGGCATATTCGCCCACCACATCGTTGGTGTTCGATGGATTGATGTTGCGGGACACTTCGCTACTGGCGATCCATTCCCCGTCGATCAGGTTCTTCTGCACCATATCTATACCTCCGCTGCGTTCAGACTTTGATCCTGTCTTCGCTTATCGGACGGGATCGAACTCGCACAAAGCACAATCTTTCGAGCCCGCCATTGCCGAAACGGCAAACCTGAATGGCCCTTGAGCGTTGCCATATCGGCAATACCAACCGCTAAAAATTGTGCTTTATGAGATGCCAAATTCCATCATCATCGACCCCATAACAAGCAAGGGGAACGATATGTCTCGTTTTATGATGAACCGCCGAGGTTTCCTTTCGAATGCGGCCGCAATGGGCGCGATTGCTGCGACCCATAGCCTTATCAATGTTTCGCCCGGTCTAGCCGCCGATTCCACGACGATTCGGATGCAGCTCGGCTGGCTGCCTTCCAACGGGCTTCTTGGAGAACTCGTTGCCCGCAGGAAGGGTTACTACGCCGAGAAGAGCATCGAGCTCGAAATCGTGCCTGGCGGACCGAATGTCGACGGCGTTGCTGGCGTCGCCGTCGGCCAGTCGACGATCGGCCAGATCTCCTCCAGCCCATCGGTGATGCTGGCACGTTCGGCCGGCGCGCCGATCAAGGCATTCGCAGCCGGCTACCAGAAACATCCCTTCGCGTACTTCTCCCGCAAGGCAAACCCGATTGCCAAGCCTCAGGACATGATCGGCAAGACGATCGCAGCGATCCCGACTTCGGTCATTCTGCTTCGTGCGCTCCTCGCCAAGAACGGGATATCGGAAGACCAGGTCAAGATCGTCAACATGGGTTCGGACATGAACCAGCTCGTGACCGGCCAGGCTGATGCGGTCTGTGGCTGGCTGACGAATGTCAACGCCTTGAAGGTTCTGGGTGATGACCGGGTCGACCTGACGCTATGGGACGGCGGTATCCGCCTCTATGCCAACGTCTACTATACCACCGACGACCAGCTGCAAAATCACGCGGACCACCTTGCTGCATTCGTGTCGGGTTCGGCACGCGGATGGGGCTATGCGCGCGATCACCAGGAAGAGGCCGTCGACATCCTGCTCGAATCCTACCCGAACCTGGACAAGGCGAGCGAGATCGAGGCCATCGGGCCGCTGATGAAGTTCGTGTTCAACGAAACCACCGCTACCGAGGGATGGGGTGGCATGGACCAGGCAAACTGGGAAGAGCAGATCAAGACCTATGCGGATCTCGGACAGTTCACGGGCCCCGTCCCGAATGCAGACGACGTCTACACGATGGCAATCCTGGATGCGACAGCCGATGTCCGCAAGAGCGTAGGTTAAGGCGATGCTGGAAACGCGTAGCAGACCCAACCAGGCAGCAGTCGGTAGCTCCGCCGTGTCGGTGAAGAATCTTCATATCCGCTTCGGCGCAGATGACTCCGGCTTCACCGCACTCTCCGACGTCTCGGTCGAGATACCTGCCGGCTCGCTCGTGACCATGCTCGGCCCGTCCGGCTGCGGCAAGTCCACCCTGTTGCGCACGGTCGCGGATCTCGTGCACATCACCGATGGCTCCGTGTCCGTGCATGGCCAGACGCCGCGCAAGGCGCGCGAGGGCCGCGATTTCGCCTTCGTCTTCCAGGAGGCGACGTTGCTGCCATGGCGCAATGTGATCGACAATGTGCGTCTCCCGCTGCTGGTGGGAAAACGCGAAGCGGGCGCGACCTACGCGGATCCGGAAGAACTTCTGGCTCTCGTCGGGCTGAAGGGGCGCGAAAAGGCGATGCCGCACGAACTGTCGGGCGGCCAACGCCAACGCGTGGCGATCGCCCGCGCGCTGGTGACCCGGCCCCGCATCCTGTTGATGGATGAGCCCTTCGGCGCGCTCGACGAGATCACGCGCGACAAGTTGAACGAAGAGTTGCTGCGCCTCTGGCAGGAAACCGGGACCACCATCCTCTTCGTTACCCATTCGATCCCCGAGGCGGTCTTTCTCGGTCAACATGTGCTGATGCTCGCGGCCCATCCGGGCCGAGTGAAGGAGTTCATGAAGGTCGACTTACCCTATCCGCGGTCTCTCGCGATGCGCGACACGGTCGAGTTCATTAAGGTTACCGCCTATCTGCGCAAACTTTTGGGAGAATGCTGATGGCAAATGCCCTACCATCACAAGCGGATGGCCGCGACTTGACTGACGGCAACAGGTTCAGGGCGCTCGACGCTGCCGTCAGCGCTGCCCTGCGACATCTGCCGGCGACGCTTGCGATCCTTGGTTGCATCCTGCTTTGGCAGCTCGTCGTCTGGGGCTTTTCGGTGCCAACGTTCATGGCGCCCGGGCCAGTCGACGTCATCAAGGCCTTCGGCGAAAACGCCGGCATCCTGTGGACGAACTTCTGGCCGACGCTCATGGAAGCGGTTCTCGGCTTCATATTCGGCAATGTCATTGCCGTTCTTCTGGCGGTCTGGTTCGTCCACAGCCCGCTCGCCGAGCGCGCCTTCTATCCGATCGCCGTGATCATCAAGTCGATCCCGATCATCGCGCTGGCGCCGATCCTGGTGCTGCTCGTCGGCAACGGCATCGCACCGAAGATCATCATTGCAGGCCTGATCTGTTTCTTCCCGACCCTCGTCAACATGGTCCAGGGACTGAAGTCGGCGAGCCCCGCAATGCTCGATCTGATGCGCATCCTGTCTGCCAGCAACTCCGAAATCTTCTGGAGGGTTCGCCTGCCAGGCTCGCTGCCTTTCCTTTTCGCTGCGCTGAAGATTGCGGCAACCAGCAGCGTGATGGGCGCGATTGTCGCCGAGTGGATCGGCTCCAGCTACGGCCTCGGCGCCCTGATCATCGAGGCGACCTACAATTTCCGTTCGCCTCTGCTCTATGCGACAGTAGTGATTGCGGCTTCGCTTGCCGTGGTTCTCTTCTTCGCTGTTTCGTTCGCGGAATCGAAGATCGTCCGCTGGAAACCGACGACGGACCACTGACCCCCAAACCCCTTGCTGCCGGACCTGGATATCCGGGTCCGGTCAACCGACGAAGTCACTGGCTGTGAGCTCCTCACATTTCGCCGGACAGGTCCCCTATGGAGGAACGATTATGGAAACAATCAAAGAACCCTCGCGCAATGCCAGGATCGTCGACCGCTCCGACGTGGTCGTCGTCGGCGGCGGACCGGCTGGCATCTCCGCCGCGGTTTCGGCGGCGCGCACGGGAGCGAGCGTCACGCTGCTGGAACGCTACCCCTATGTCGGCGGCCTTGCCGCTGGCGGCATGGTTCTGGTCCTCGACGACATGGTCAACGGGCTTGAAATCACCGTGCGCGGCATCTGCATGGAGATGATCGAACGGATGAAGACGCTCGGTCTCTGCGTCACCCCAACGGACGGCGACCGCCAGCTCGACTTTCGCGACACGCCGGAAGCCTGGCAAAAGTGGGCGCGCTGGGGCTTGTTCGACTTCCACACGCCATCCGCGCCACATCCGATCTGCTATGCGGCCGCCTTTGATCCGGACGCGTTCAAACGGGTCTCCTATGACATCCTTCGCGAATCCGGCGTGAAGCTGAGGACGCACAGCTGGTTCTCCTCGGCGATCGTCGAAAACGGCACGATGAAGGGCGTGGTCTGCCAGACGAAATCCGGTCGGGAGGCCATCATGGGCGACGTCGTGATCGACGCCTCGGGCGACCTCGACGTCGCTGCCGACGCCGGCGCCCAGCATACGGACGGCAATTTCATCCTGACGACCGTTTCCCGCTGGGGTGGGATCGACACCGCCGCAGCAGAGCGCTTCGAATTCGAAGAACCGGAAAAGTTCAAGGCGATCGATCATGAGGCCAAGCGTCTGATCGGCGGTTGCTGGTCGTTCTGGTGGTTGAAGACGCCGCTGCCGGGCGTCATCTGGCTGAACTGCCCGCACATGCCGAAGCTCTCCGGCCTCAACGTCGAAGACCTGACCTACGCGGAACTCGAAGGGCGTTCCCGCATTGCTCGCCTGCTCGACTTCGCGCGGGCCAACTTGCCGGGCTTCGAAAATGCCCATGTGATCGATTTTGCACCACAGACGGGCGTGCGCCAGTCGCGACTGCTCCAGGGCGAATATGTCGTTACCAAGGACGACGTGATGAACCGCCAGCACTTCGCCGATACGGTGTGCCGCGGCCGCGACTACTACACGCCCTACCGGGCCATGCTGCCGAAAGAAGTCGACCAGCTGATCGTCGCGGGCAGGCACTATTCGGCGACGATCCAGGCCCAGAAGTCGAGCCGCGAAATCCCGCCGTGCATGGCGATGGGCGAGGCTGCCGGCGTTGCCGCCACCGTTGCGCTCAACGCCGGCGTGAAGGTGCGGGACGCCGATGTCCGGGCAATCCAGAAGCAGCTGCGGGCCCAGGGCGCCGATCCCGGCGACGTACCATCCGATAATGCAACCTATCTGGAGGCCGCAGAATGACATCTCTTCCCCTCGACGGTATCCGCGTCGTCGATTTCACCCAGGTCATGCTCGGCCCGTGCTGCACGCAGATGCTGGCCGACTATGGCGCCGAGGTCATCAAGGTCGAAAAGGCCAAGATCGGCGATCTCTCGCGCTGGTCACTGGGGTCGGATCCGGACGGCCTCAACAATCCGGTCTTCTCGTCGCTCAACCGCAACAAGAAGAGCCTGGCGCTCGACCTCAAGCAGGATGAGGCGCGTGCCGCGGTGCGCGCCCTGATCGACACGGCCGACGTGGTCGTCAACAATTTTCGCCCCGATGTCATGGAGCGCATGGGCTTCGGTTATGAAGAGCTCAGGAAGAGCAATCCGCGGCTGATCTACGCCGTCGGTACGGGCTTTGGCCTGGAGGGGCCTTATCGGCACAAGGGCGGACAGGACATCCTCGCGCAGGCGCTTTCCGGTGTCATGCGCCGCAAGTCGGACGCGAGCCATCCGCTGTCGATCTACGCGACGCCGCTTGCCGACTATTCGGCCGGCATGCACCTCGTCCAGGGCATTCTGCTTGCCTTGCTGCACCGTGAAAAGACCGGCCACGGCCAGCAGGTTGCGGTCAGTCTCTACAGCTCGATGCTCGCCATGCAGATGCAGGAAGGCACCACGCACATGATGCGGGAGAAGGACCTGAACTGGGGCGCTTTCCCTCTGACAGGCGTGTTCGAGACCACCGACGGCGCCATCGTCATGGTCGGCGCGTTCAAGCAGAACCCGCTGCGCGACATTTGCACGGCATTGGAGATCGAGGATCTGTCCCTACGGCCGCAATTTGCCGATTTCGACGCACAGATGCAGCGCCGGCCGGAATTGCAGCAGGTCTTCCGCGAGGCGTTCGCGAAGAACAGCAGCGCCCATTGGCTCGGCCGGCTGGAGCAGGTGGACATTCTCTGCGCGCCGGTACGCTCGCTTCCCGAAGCACTCGACGACGAGCAGACGGTGATCAACGGCATGATCCTTCACGCCGGCGAAACGAAGGCCGGTCCGATCCGGCTGGTCGGTTCGCCGATCGATATGTCGGCGGCGACCGTAACGGTGCGCATCGCCCCGCCGAAGCTCGGCGAGCACAATGACGAGATACTCTCGGGGCTCCCCGTTCGCCAGGGAGATGCGGCATGAGCGTCGAGTTCGTCGTAAAAGACCGCGTTGCGACGGTCACGCTAAACCGTCCGGAACGGATGAATGCGGTGGACGCAGCGACCGAAGGCGAACTGGAGGCTATCTGGCAGGAGATTGAAGCCCGCGACGACGTAAGCTGCGTCGTGCTGACGGGCGCAGGCGAACGGGCATTTTGCGCCGGAGCGGATCTTAAAGGGGCCGAAAAGACCGGCCTCGACTACTGGAGCGAGAGCCGGCCGAACGGTTTCGGCGGGCTCGCCTTTCGCCGCTCGCTGGATGTTCCTGTTATCGGCAGGGTCAACGGCTATGCGCTCGGCGGCGGATTCGAGATGGTTCTCGGCTGCGATATCGTCGTTGCCTCGACGAAGGCGGCGTTCGGTCTGCCCGAGGCCCGCGTCGGACGCCTGCCGCTTGATGGCGGCATGGTGCTTCTCCAGCGCAGGATCCCTCACAATCTCGCGATGGGCGTGTTGTTGACCGGCCGGCGGTTTTCCGCAGCCGAGATGCAAGGCTTCGGCATCGTCAACGAGGTGGCTGAACCAGAGGAGCTCGATGCCGCCGTTGCCCGCTGGGTGGCCGAAATCGTCGCCTGTGCGCCGCTTTCGCTTCGCGCGATCAAGCAGACTGTCAATCGCACCGGGCATCTGTCGCCGGCGGAAGCACAAGGGCTGCGCACGCCTGCACTCGTGAAGGCGCTTAAAAGCGAGGATGCCCTGGAAGGCGTCAGCGCCTTCCAGGAGAAGCGCGCGCCCGTTTGGAGGGGACGATGAGCGTGTTATAGGTCGGAGCCCAGGGGAGGGGAGGTTCCAATCGAATGCACGCCAGCATCCTGAAATATTTCGTCTCGGTCGCGCGGTCCGGGTCCATTCGCAAGGCCTCCGAGGAGCTTCACGTCGCATCCTCGGCGGTCAGCCGGCAGATCAAGAAACTGGAGGACGAGCTCGGGATCGCCCTGTTCGAACGGCTCTCGAACGGCCTGAGGCTGACCGTCGCCGGGGAAAACGTGCTGCGCCACGCCCGGGTCACGCTTGAGAATTTCGAGCTTCTGCGCAGCGACCTCGGCGCCTTGCAGGGAAAAAAGGCCGGTCGCGTGCAAATGTCTTGTCTGGACAGCCTGGCCATCCAGTTCCTGCCGGACATGGTCAACACGTTCCACAGCATCCATCCGGGCGTGAGCTTCCATATCCACACCGCCGGTCACGGCAACATCAGCAGCCTGGTTGCCGAAGGTGATGTCGACATGGGGTTGACCTTTGATCTCGCCCGTCCAGACGACACGGAGATGCTCTTTCGCGTACCGATGCCGCTGATGGCTTTCGTCGGACGGGGACATCCGTTGGCGAAGCAGCGGCAGGTCTCGCTCGCCGAATGCGCTCAGTACGACCTGCTTCTGCAACTCGATACGCAGCCGATCCGCTCGCTCATCGAAATCGAACTCTCGGTCTTCGAACGAACCGGGCGGCCCTTTGTGCTGTCGAACAGCCAGATGATGCTCAAGCCATTCATCATCTCGGGGCAGGGAGTGGCTTTCTTCACGCCGATCGGCTTCCTCGCGGAAATCAAGGCAGGCGATGTCGTTCCGATACCGCTTTCCGGATCGCGCCTTCAGAACCTGCATATCGGAATTCTCGTGCAGCGACGCCGGCAGCGAACCCACGCGGCCGAAGCCGTCATCGAATTCGTTGGTGCGGAACTGCTGAGGTTCAGCGACCAGATCATGGAGGCAATCAATCCTTGAGTGAACACCAGGTCCCCGGGCGACTTCTTTTGCATCCTGGCCACGAGGCCGCAAGGCGTGAGCCAAACCTCTTGCGGCATCTGCCTGACGGTGCCTCCTCGGCTGCGATCCCGGCCAATGCCCTCCTGATGCCGCCGCCCGTCAACGCGCATGACCACGGCTATGGCATCCGCACGCTCGATTTCGGCAATGTCGACGATGCTCTGGAAGTTTGGATCCCCGGGCTTCGGCTCCGACCGCGCACCGATCCCTACCTGGAAGCGCTCGTGGCATTCTCCCGGCTGGCGCAAACGGGCATCGGTGCGACCATGCATTGTCACAATTCGCTGAATGTCGACCGACTGGTGGAGGAGGCTGGTGCGGTGATGCGCGCGGCCCGCGACGTAGGCATCAGACTTGCGCTATCCTGCCCGCTTCTCGACTACGATCCGTGGGCTTATGATGGCGGGCCGCAGCGATTGCGGCCGTATCTCGCTCCGGCAGACTGGGACGAACTCAGTGCCTCGATCCCCCAATATGCCCCGCCTTCAATCCAGATTTCGGCGGCCGACTCGGTCGCCGCAGCCAACACCAACCCGCTGATCGATGTCCAGTACGGCCCGATCGGGCCGCAGTGGTGCTCCAATGCACTGCTCGAAAGCATCGCCGAGGCCTCTCACGCAACGGGTCGTCGCATTCACATGCATCTCCTCGAAAGCCCAAGGCAGAGGCTGTGGCTGGACAGGCGCTTTCCGCAAGGGGTCGTCCGATACCTCGACGATATCGGCTTCCTCTCGCCCCGCCTTGCCGTTGCCCATGGCGTTCAACTGCGGCCGGATGAGCTGGGGCTGCTGGCAGCAAGGGGTGTGCAACTTGTTTCGAACCCGTCGGCAAACTTGCGCCTGCGTTCAGGCGTGGCGCCGCTCGCTGCCATTCCGGCAAGCGGGCCCGCCTTCGCTTTCGGCCTCGACGGCACGGGGTTTGACGACGACCAGGACCTTTGGCGCGAACTGCGCCTCGGCCATCTGTTGCACGGTGGCCGCGACCTGGCGCGGACCTTTACGGCACGTCGCGTCTTCGATGCCGCGATCCATGTCGGCGCCAAGGTTGTGAATGCGCCAGCGAACGAAGACCTCGTCCTCGTGGACTACGGTGCGCTGATCGCCGATAGCTTGATAGACGATCTGGACGAGGCCGAGGTTCTGCTCACGCGAATGACGGCGGCGCACGCGAAGGGACTTTACGTCGGCGGACAGGAGATCATGTGCGATGGGAAGCTGACTCAGGTCGATTTCGAAGGTGCCCGGGCCGAACTCCTGCAGCAGGCGCGTGCGGACCTTCCGCGGCTGAACTGCGAGCGTGAACTCGTGACCAAGCTCGCCGCGGCGACGCGGGCCTATTATTCCGGCTGGTGAGCCCAAGCGGCGAGGCCGCAAAAACATCTCGGGATACGTGCGGCGAGGGCCGAGATGGGACGGCTTTCTACCGGCCTCAAGTTTCGTTTCTCTGGGCAACCGTCGACCTGCGTCTGTGCAGCTGCCCTGTCTTGCTCCTGTGGATCAGGTCTGCTTATGCGACGGTTACCGCTTTCTCGAAGGCGGCAACGAAGGGATGGTCCTGCACCGTCGAGCACTCCTTGCTCCACCCGCCCGGTGAGCCCATTCCGGTGACGTCGGCTCCGAAGAACTCCTTGTTCACAGCGATGAAATGGCGCTGGTTGTCGGCGATCTCGTGATCCCAGACGATGGCATCGACGGGGCAGATCGAAAGACAGAGCCCGCAATTTATGCATTCATCGGGGTGGATGTAGAAGGTACGGCCACCCTCGTAGATGCAGTCGACAGGGCAGGCGGCGGTGCAGTCGCCATCCTTCACGTCGATGCAGGGTTCGGTAATGACATAGGCCATCTTGCTGGTCTCTGCAGAGTTGCTTGCACGGCCAATTATCCAGAGTTTCCCTTGCCGAAGAAGCACAGATATTCGCAACGTCGATTGCCAAAAAGGCAACGTCCGGTGCTTCTTCGATCTTGTTTGATGTCGCCGCGTGGCGAAGTTTTGCGGTAAGCGCCAACCTGAAACGAGCTTGATCACCCGGCCGTACAGCCCAGGATCGTGCGCAAGCGCCTTTGTTCGCTCGCCGGGCTTAGGGCTGCCGGAGGATACCTCTCAGGATCGTCTCGGTGATCGTGGCCGCCGCCTTTTCGTAGTCATCGGCTTTCAAACGGGGCTTTTTGAGCGCGTCGACGGCGACGGGTTCGAAGTCCGAGTAAAACTGGGTCGACGCCCAGAGCATGATGAAGAGATGACGTGGATCGACCGGCAGCATCTTGCCAGCGGCGATCCAGCCCTCGATGACCGCGACATGAGTATCCGTTACCTGACGGATGTGTTCGCGATCCTTCTTGGTCAGGAAGCGGGCGCCTTGAATGATTTCGCTGGCGAAGAGCCGGGACTCGGCCATGTTCTTGCGCGTGTATTCCAGCTTCGCCTTGATGTAGAGCCTGAACGCCTCCGCCGGTTCGCGCTCCGGCGAAATGTATTTCAGTGCATCGTCCCAACTGGCGAGCAGATGCGCGATGATGGCGGTGTAGATCTCCTCCTTGGACGAGAAGTAGTAGTAGACGTTTGCCTTGGGCAGGCCCGAAGCCTCGGCAATCTCGGCGATGCGCGTGCCATCGAAGCCCTTGCGGGCAAATATCTCGATCCCCGCCTTGATGATCAGCCGCACGTTACGTTCGCGGATGCGCTCTTCGGGATCTCGTACTGCCCTTGCCATATGGTTTCGCCTCCATCTCGCCGTCGCTTCCTACCAGGCAATCATGCGTGGTGGCGAGATTGCCTTTGCAATTGCCGCGTTTTCCAGCGAAATGCAAGCGTATCGCCCTTCGCCATAAGTTGACGATGTAGTCAAGAAAAGTTGACCGAGTCGTCATTTTTTTGCTTTTGAAAGTTGACACTTTGGTCAGCTTTTGTCTAGTCTCATCCTCAATGAACGGAAGGAGAGCCGTAATGCCGATGCGCTTGAAGGAGGCAATGGCGGAGACGTTTGCAGGCTGGGAGGGCGACCTTCCGAATGCATGGCGCGATGCGCTCGGCCCCGTCGGCGACGATTTCGCCCGTATCGATGCGGACCTCGAACTGGAGCCGTGGGAGCCGATCTTCCCGGCGCGCCGCGGCAAGGTTTTTCCCGGTCAGCCAAGGGGCGCGCATGCCCTGGCGGCGTTCGACGGAATTGCGCCCGATGGCGTTCGCTGCCTGGTTCTTGGGCAGGATCCTTATCCCGAACCGGGTTTTGCGACGGGGCGCGCTTTCGAGGCCGGCAATCTCGCCGCCTGGGGTGAGCTGGACAAGATGTTCTCGAAGAGCATTCGCGCCTACATGCAGCTGATTGCGGCCGCACGCCTTGGTGACGAAAGTCTGGCGCGCGATTTCGACCACTGGCCCGATGTGCGGCATCTGCTGTGCGATCCGGCGGGTTCGTTCGAGCCGCCGAGCCTGATCGCCGACCGTTGGGTCGGGGAGGGTGTTCTCCTGCTCAATGCCTCGCTGACGCTCTCTCGCTTCCGTGTCGATATCGATCCACACCAGTCGCGCGGGCATCTGTCCTTCTGGCGGCCGTTGATGCTGCGCGTGGTCGAAATGCTTGTGGCGCGAGGCAAGCCGGTCGTTTTCCTCGGCTTCGGCGCGGCTGCGGCTGACATTTTTTCGGAAGCCGGCGTTGCCGAGGGGCGCACGGACCATGTCGCCTATGTCCAGCGCGAGCATCCCGCCTTTGCCGACAAGGTGCTCGGCCGAGAAAATCCGTTCCTTCTCTGCAATTCTTATTTGGAGGCGATGGGCGGCCGGCCCATCGCGTGGTGAACCATGGCGCGTAACCCGGAATATGATTTCATCGTCGTTGGCGCGGGCTCGGCCGGTTGTGTCCTTGCGAACCGTCTGTCGAAGAACCCGGCAAACCGCGTGCTTTTGATCGAGGCTGGCGGCAAGGATCGCAACCCGCTGTTCCGGCTGCCGATGCTGATGGGCAAGCTGTTCCATTCGGGCATCTACAACTGGCATTATCACACCGAGCCCGAGCCTTATCTCAATGGCCGCTCGCTCTATTGGCCGCGCGGCAAAGTGCTGGGCGGGACCTCCACCATCAACGGCATGATCTACGTGCGCGGCAATCGCCACGACTACGATCGCTGGTCGCAGCTCGGATTGCCCGGCTGGTCCTATGAGGAAGTGCTGCCGGCATTCCGACGTTCCGAAACGCATGTACAGCGGAAGGATGCCTTCCACAGTGGCGACGGGGAACTCACCGTCTGCCGAGCCCGTGGCAACAATCCGCTGATGGACGTGTTCTGCGAGGCGGGCATCCAGGCCGGCTATCCGGCCAACGATGACTTCAACGGAGAGACGCAAGAAGGCTTTGGCCGCTACGACTTCACCATCCGCAAGGGAAAGCGCTGGTCCACATCATGGGCGTTCCTGCGTCCGGCACTCGGCCGCAAGAACCTCACCGTGCTGACGGGGGCGGAGATCACGCGCCTGATCATCGAAGGCGACCGGGCGTGCGGCGTCGAGTATTTTAAAGACGGCGTGCTGGGACGCGCCCGTGCGGGGCGGGAGGTGATCCTCTCCTCAGGGGTGGTCAATTCGCCCAAGGCGTTGCTTCTGTCCGGAATCGGACCCGCGGACGAGCTCCGGGCGCTTGGCATCGAGCCGGTGTTGGACCTGCCTGGCGTCGGCAAGAACCTCCAGGACCACGTCGACTGCGTCATGAGCTGGGAATGCCGGGAGCCGATCACGCTCTTCAGCGAGCTGCGGGCGGACAAGCTTATTCCCGCCGTTGCCCAGGGCATGCTGTTCGGTGAGGGCGTCACCACGACCTTCCCCTATGAAGCCGGTGCCTTCATCCGCTCGAACGACGGCCTGGTTGCGCCCGACATACAGCTGCACTTCATGCCGGCGCTGGAAAAGACGGCCAACCTGCACTTCCCCAATCCGTTCCGGAAGAAGCAGGCCGTAGAGGCCAACCACGGGTTCACGATCCGCGTCGGCCCCGTCAATCCGGTGAGCCGCGGCGAGATCACGTTGCGCTCGGCGAACGCGACGGACAAGCCGAAGATCCAGGCCAACTACCTCCGTGACGATTTCGACGTTCGCACGATGATCGATGCCATCCGGCTGACCCGTGACATTGTCGGCCAGAAGGCTTTCGACCGCTATCGCGGCAAGGAGCTGGCACCGGGGCCGGAAGCGCTCGACGATGCCGCTTTGACGAGCTGGTTGCGGGCGACCGCCATGACAACCTTCCACCCGGTTGGAACCGCCAAGATGGGCAACGACCCCATGGCTGTGGTGGATGCGCGACTCAAGGTGCGCGGTATCGAAGGGCTGCGTGTCGCGGACGCCTCGATCATGCCGGTCATCTCAAGTGGCAACACCAACGCGCCAGCCATCATGATCGGCGAGAAATGCGCCGAATTCGTCCTGAACGCATAGGAAGCAATCTGATGATCCTGGAACACCGCACCTACACCTTCAAGCCCGGCACGGTCGACAAGTGGATGAAGAAGTACGAGGCCGACGGCCTTCCCGTGCAGAAGCGCCATCTCAACAAGTTCGTCGGTCTCTATGCCTCGGAACTGGGAACGCTTCACACGACCGTGCTGATGTGGGCCTACGACAGCCTCGCTGACCGCGAAGCGCGCCGCGCGGCCATGTATGCCGATCCGGACTGGCAGAAGTTCATTTCCGAAGTCTGGGCGCTGGACGCGATCCAGAAGCAGGAGGTGATGATTATGAACCCGGCCTCCTATTCGCCGCCGCTTTGAGGCGGCAACTGGCGCCAGTACCGCCAGCGCCGTGGCAAATGCGAATGAGAAACAACAAGATAAAAGAGGGAACGATCATGACAGACAAGACTGGGAAGATTACACAGCACATGATGCAGCGCCGGACATTCCTGCAGGCGAGCGCGGGTGCCGCGGCGCTCGGCTTTGCAGCCAGCATCGTGCCCGAATTCGCCCGTGCGTCCGGCGGGCTGGTCGCGCTGGTCCACACGCAAGCTGCAGGCGACAATGGTCCGGTGGACCAGATGATCGCCAAGCTCAAGCAGCTTTCGGAAGAAAAGGGCTTCGAATACCGCGCTGTCTACGCGCAGGATCCGGCGACCTACGAGACGGTCTACCGCACGCTGGGAGATGCGGGCGCGGCGATCATCGTCTCGACCTTCAACGAAGTGGCCGAGCCCTTCAAAGCGCTGGCGCCGTCCTATCCCAACACCAAGTGGATCCAGCTTTTCGCCGACCCCTTCGAGCCGGCAATCCCGAACGTGGTGACCGTTTCCTACGACTACTATCTTGGTTGCTATCTGTCGGGAGTTTTCGCGGCCAAGATGTCGTCGACCGGCAAGACCGGCTTCATCGGCGGCGTTTCCATCCCGCCTCTCAACGCAGACTTCAACGCCTTCAAGGCCGGCGTGCATTCCATTCGACCGGATGCCTCCGTCATCGCCGCCTTTGCAGGCTCGTTCCAGGACCCTGCAAAGGGTCAGGAAATCGCTACCCAGATGTACAATGACGGCATCGACTACATCCAGACCGATGCGGCGGCCACCGACGGCGGCATCATTGCCGCGGCCAACGAGAAGGAAGGGCGCATGGTGAGCTGCCTCGCGCCCGGACAGTATGAGCTCGGTCCGAAATCCCTGATATCGATCGTCAGCCTGGACTTCGGCGCCTCGCTCTACAACGAGGCCAGCAAGGCGGTTGGGCCCGAATGGAACGGCGGAGCGCACGAGCATACGGGGCTTGGCACCGGCGTCATCGACTTCATTCTCTCGCCGGTCTTCACCGAACAGGGGCCGGCGGATCTGAACGCCAAGGCGAAGGAAGCGCTGGTCGAGGTCGCCAAGATTCGCGCCGGCATCCTGGATGGATCGATCAAGGTTCCGTTCAACACCACCCTTTGATCTCCTGACGCTGGCTCGCCGAGCCAGCCCGAAGTTTCGAAGGACGTCGGCACAGACCTTCCCTCTTGGGGAAGGTCACTGGGGTTCGCGGATCGTTTCCAGCCCTGTTGACAGCCGCGAACCTCCCGCTCTCGATGGGAACCATTGCATGTCCAATTCTCCGAAATCGGCCCTGGAGTGCCGGAACGTCACCGTCAAATTCGGAGACGTGACGGCGTTGTCGGAGGTTTCAGCTTCGTTCGCTCCTGGCCATATCCATGCGGTCGTCGGTCAGAACGGGGCCGGCAAGACCACCTTCGCACGGGTTGCCGCCGGCCTCGTCCAGCCGACCTCCGGCGCGGTCAACGTGATGGGAGACGACATCCGGACGGGGCGGGTCAGCGAAAGCCGGGCCGCGGGCGTGGAGCTCGTCCACCAGAGTTTTGCGTTGCCACCGTCCTTTACCGTCGCCGAGACCATGGAGTTTGGCGCTACGGGCAAGGGCGGCATCTATAGCCGCAAGGGGCTCGCTAAAAAATGGCGGGCGCATCTCGCGGGGCTCGACGTCCAGGTCGACTTGAACCGGCGTATCCGAGACCTGCCGATCGAGACCCAGCAGGGCATAGAGATTGCCCGCGCGCTGGTCACGGATGCGCGCGTCCTCATTCTTGACGAGCCGACCGCAGTCCTGTCTCCCGCGGGCATCGACATGCTGTTCGCGCGCGTTCGCCGCCTTAGGGAACGTGGGGTGACAGTTATCCTCATCCTGCACAAGATCCGCGAGGTGCTGGGCATCGCCGACACGGTCACGGTGCTGCGGGGCGGCCAGAAGGTCGAAGGGCCGCTTCCGGTGGCTGAGGTTTCGGGCGAGCGATTGGCCAACCTCATCGTCGGTGAGGCTGTAGCGAAGACGCTCGATCGGCACGATCGCGATGCATTGGTCGGAACGAAGTCACCGGTCCGTGGGGACTCCGATCAGCCGGCGCATGCGGCCGGCCCTGCCATCCTTTCGATGAAGGCCGTCTCCACCCGGCCGGACAGCGGGGGCATTGCCCTCGATGGCATCGATCTGGAGATCCGCCCGGGTGAGATCGTGGGTATCGCCGGGGTGGAAGGCAACGGGCAGAAGACGCTGGTGCGGGCTATCTCTGCTCTCGCCGACCTGACAAGTGGATCGATCCAGCTTGCAGGCCATGACGTGACTGGCGAACCTCTCGCCGACCGTCGCGCGATCGGTCTTAGGATCATTCCCTTCGAGCGCAACGTCGAAGGTCTCAGCCTCACGAGTTCGCTCTGGCAGAACTGGAGCGCGAGGGAGCTGCTGCAGGGCAGGCTGCTCAAGCTGATCCGTCCCTCGGCAGTGCGCGATGCCTGCGACCGGTCACTCAAGGAATGGAGCGTTCACTACCACAATTCCGCGCAGAAGGCGGGGTCCCTGTCGGGCGGCAATGCGCAGAAGGTGATCCTCGCCCGGGAGATCGATCCCGATGCGAAGCTGATCATCGCAGCCCAGCCGACCCGCGGCCTCGATATCGGGGCCACCGCCTTCGTTTGGCAGGCGCTCCGGCAGGCGCGCGACCGTGGCGCGGCCATACTGCTGATCTCGTCGGATCTCGACGAGCTCTTCGACATATCGGATCGCGTCGTGGTGATGCTGTCGGGACGCCTGAACGGCGAGTTCCGTGCGCCCTTCGACATAGGGTTGGTGGGAGCGGCCATGACCGGTGCCGTTGCAGGGGCAAGCGCATGAAAGACAGTCTCATCACCGTCGTCCGCAGTCTGATCTTTGTGATCTTCGCGCTCATCCTCTGCGCGCTCGTGTTCCAGCTTGCCGGTTACAATGCCCCGGTGACGCTCTGGGCGGTGCTCGATGGGGCATTCCTGCGAAGCGGCGCGATCGAGCAAAGTCTCAGATGGGCGCTGCCGCTGTTCATAACGGCCGTCGGCGTCGGCATTTCCTTCCGGGCGGGTTTCTTCAACATCGGTGCCCAGGGCCAGTTCTATGTCGGTGCCATCTGTGCCGCCTTTGCTGCCGAAGCTCTGAAAGGCGGACCAGCCTTTCTGGTTATCCCGGCCTTGCTTCTTGCCGGCATGCTCGGGGGTGCTCTCTGGGCGCTGTGGCCGGGATTGCTGCGGCTCCGCTCCGGCACCGACGAGGTCATCACAACGCTGATGGGCAACTTTATGGCCGGCCTGCTTCTGGTCTATGTCACCTCAGGGCCGCTGAAGGATCCCTCAGGTTCCGGCCAGCAGGCATCGAGCCGCCCGCTTGATGCGGCCTACCGCATCTCGAATTCTCTCGGTCTCTCCCCGGCGATCATCGCAATCGCGGTGGTCGTTGGCATCTTCATGTGGCTGCTGGTGAACCGAACTTCCTACGGCGTCCTGGCAAGCCTTGCCGGCCGCAATGGCACGATGGTGGAATGGCAGGGCGCGCGCCTCTGGAAGCTCGGCCTCTCCAGTTTCCTCATTTCGGGGGCGCTTGCGGGCCTTGCCGGCACCATCGAGTTCATGGGGCCGAACGGCCGCATCGCCTCGGGCTTCCTGCCGGCGCACGGGTTCACCGCGATCCTGATCGCGCTTGTCGCCAATCTCTCCGTTCTCGGAACGGCGGTTGCTGCCGTGTTCTTCGGCGGCCTTGCCTCGGCGGCACTCTATCTGCCGATCATGGCGGGGCTGCCGTCGGCGGCGATCGACATCATCAACGCGGCGATCGCGCTGTTCATAACCGCGCGCTCTACCTTCATCGACAAGGTGCTGCGCCTTGGAGGGCGTTCGACATGAATGAGATCTTCATCGCCATCTTGCGCTCCGGTACGCCGCTGATCTACGTCACGCTCGCCGGCGTTATCGCGCAGCGGGCAGGGGTCTGGAACCTCGGTCTCGAGGGCCTGATGATCATCGGCGCCTGCGCGACAATTCTCGGCATCATGCTCACAAAGTCCGTCGGCGCCGCCATCCTCATCGCCATCATCGCCTGCGTGCTGGCCTCGGTGCTTCTCTGGTTCGTCATCGACAGGTTGAAGGCCAATCCTATTATCGCCGGCCTCGGGCTGACTGGTCTCGGCATCGGCGGTACGGCGCTCGCCGTCCAGTCTATCTTCGGCAGCCAGGCAACCGTAACGGCACCTTTCGGCATTCCAAAATTGGGGCCGGCCTTCGGTTCCTATGGCGTGCTGTCGGTCTCGGTTGCGGCCATGCCGCTCGTCGTCTTTGCCATGTGGGTGCTGTTGCGGCGAACGCGCTTCGGCCTGCGGCTGGCCGCCTGCGGGGAGCATCCGTTCGCTGCGCGCGGCGTCGGCGCCAACCCCTCGCGCATGCGGCTCGTGGCGCTTTCGATCGGTGGGGTGCTGTGCGCGATTGGCGGCGCAGAACTTGCCGCTGGCAGCCTGCAGTTCTTTGCCCAGGGCATGACGGCCGGTCGCGGCTTCATGGCGTTTGCTGCCGTCATCTTTGGCGCGGCCCATCCCGTGGGTGCCACCTTCGCCGCCTTGTTCTTTGCCATCGTCGGCGCCATCGGCATCCGGGCGCAGTTGACGTTCGGCGACAGGATTCCGCACGATCTCCTGCAGGCATTGCCCTATCTCGCGACGGTTTTCGGCGTCTGGCTGTCCGGAAAGCTTCGCGGCGGCGCGAAAGCCGCAAGCTCGTTCGCCGAGCTCAGGGATCAGTAATCATGATGCGCGGCGGACGCCATCCTCAGGTCATTCAGTGGTTTCCGGGGCATTTGTCATGAGCGAAATTCTCATCCGCAATGGGACGATAGTTGCGATGGACCGCGCTCACGGCGCAACACCATTTGCCGCTGACATCCTGATCGAAGGCACCGAGATCAGATCGATCGGGTCGGGCCTTGCCGCCAGGCCCGACGCCCAAATTATCGAGGCACGCGGCAAGCTGGTCCTGCCGGGACTGGTCAATGCCCATACGCATTCCAGTGAGACATTCCTGCGGGGGCGCTATGAGCGCATGCCGCTCGAACTCTGGCTGCTCTATGCCTATCCGCTGTTGATGAACGACCCGATCGGCGAGCGCCTGCTGTACCTGCGCAGCCTGCTGCTGGCGATGGAATCGCTGCGCAACGGCGTCACGACGCTCTGCGACGATTTTTTCGACCCGCCCCGGCACGATCTCGACCGGCTTGCCACCGTCTTTCGCGCCTACGACGATGCCGGAATCCGCGCCAATATTTCCAGCGCGGCGATGAATGTGCATACGCTTGATGCGCTGCCTTTTGTGCGCGAGATAATAACCTCGGCGATGCAGGATCTTCTCGATTTTGGTCCGCCGATGTCGGCAGGAGCGTATGCGGACTATTGCCGCGCTGCCTTTTCCAGCCTGCACGGGATGTCGGGCCGCCTGCAGTTCATGATCGCACCTTCCGCGCCGCAGCGCTGCACGCCCGATCTCATGGCGGCCTGTATGGAGCTGGCAGTTGAAAGGCATGTGCCGTTCCACACGCATGTCCTCGAGACCAAGACGCAGGCGGTGACGGGGCTCGTTCATCACGGCAGGTCCTTGATCGCCTATATGCACGATCTCGGCCTTTTGAAACGCAACACGACCATCGCGCATTCGGTGTGGGTCAGCGACGAGGACATCGAGCTGATGGGGGAGGCGGGCGTCTCCGTTGCCCACAACGCCGTCTCCAACCTGAAGCTTGGGGCCGGGATCGCGCCGATCCGCCGCCTGCTCGATGCCGGTGTGACGATCGGCCTTGGCACGGATGGCGTTTCGTCGAACGACACGTCTCGCATCTTCGACGTCATGCGCGTCGCCGGTCTCGTTCATAGTGCCGCCGGTCCTGACTACGAGAAATGGCTCAGGGCGGACGAGATCCTCACCATGGCGACCATCGGCGGCGCCAAGACGGCGATGCTGGAACAGGTGACCGGTTCCCTGGAAGTCGGCAAGTCGGCCGATCTTCTTGTCCTGGATATGCGAAATTATCCCTTCGTGCCGCTCAACGATGTCGCCAAACACCTTGTCTATTCGGAAAACGGATCGTCGGTGGAAGCAGTGATGGTTGCCGGACGAATCGTCATGCAGGGCGGACGCCTGACCACGGTGGATGAACAGGCCGTCTTCGATGAAATTTCCGAACTCGTGCCGGCATATCTTGCCGAACACGCCGAACTTGAGCGCCGCAACGCGATCTTCGAACCCGTGCTGGCAGAGGTCCATCGAATGGCGACCGCGATGGACATTTCTCTCAACCGATACCAAGGCGATGCCGTATGACGCGACCTCGATGGCAGACGATTTTTCCCAGTGACGCAGCCAGCCTTGTTGCAACGCTCCGTAGAAAAAATTGGGCAAATCGCATCATACGTGTGGCGCGAACCATGACAACAATCTATGGATGATACTGCACGCATAACTTGCGATTTTCTGGCTCACAAGCTGGGCAAAAGTTCTTCACTGTAGGAAAGCTCTGCTGCACCTGGGCATGGATTGCGGGTGCTTGCGCGATTTGGACGACCTTCGGGGGAAGGCGGACGGGGAACCGATGACATCAACGATAGTTGTTCTTGTGCTTGCTTTTGCAGGCATGGCGTTCACATGGCTGAAAATGCTTAAGCGCTTTCTGTCGGCTCTCTCCGCCGCCGCCTGGATGCTCCGGGCCGTCACCAATGCAGTCCTTCGGCCGTGGAAGGCCTGGTTCGCCTTCGTGGCTGCCTTCTTGATCAGCCTGGCGTTTTTCCAGAGTGCGCACGCTCAATCGGCTGGTTGCAGTGCGATCAACGCAACGTGGGGGAGCGGCGTTTCCCTCTCGAATACAAGCGAGTTGTGGCAGGCTAACCTTAGCGTCCTCGCCGGCGAAAAAGTCACATACAGGGTTACTTCATCTGGCACTGTGAATTCGAACAGCGCAGGCTTCGCGATTTACAAGAACGCTGGCGTTAATATGTCTGACGGCACTTCATTTGAAGCATATGCTGCACCCGGCGCGGAGTTGAATCTAAACGCTACATTGACAATACCCGCTGACGATACTCAATTTGTGGTTTACGCTTGGAGCGAGCCCGCTGGCGGAACCGTACAGGCGACGGTCACATGCGTTGGAAAGAGCGACCAGACCATCACCTTCAACAACCCGGGCCCGCAGAATTTCGGCACGACGCCGACGCTGACGGCGAGCGCCAGTTCCGGGCTCAGCCCCGTCTTCACCTCCGCAACCACCGGCGTTTGCACCATTGACGGCGCAGGACAGCTGAGCTTCGTGACGACCGGGACCTGCACGATCAATGCCAACCAGGCCGGAGATGCGTCCTATAACGCTGCCCCGCAGGTACAGCAGAGTTTTGCCGTCAACCCCGCCGTTCCGATTGCCGGTGCGCTTTCGGCGACAGTCAGCGCCAACTCGTCGGCAAACCCCATCACCTTGAACCTTTCCGGTGGAACAGCGACGTCGGTGGCGGTCAGCGCGCCGGCTGCGCATGGCACGGCGACGGCTGTGGGAGCCACCATCACCTATACGCCGACGCCAGGCTATGCCGGCCCCGACAGCTTCACCTATACGGCGACAAATGCGGGCGGCACATCGTCGCCGGCGACGGTTACCATCACCGTATCGGCCCCGACCGTGGTCGTTTTGCCCAACAGCTCGCTGCCGGCCGGGACAGTCGGCACAGCCTACAGCCAGACGCTGACGGCTTCCGGCGGCACGAGCCCCTATACCTTCTCTGTATCCGGCACATTACCGGCGGGTCTCACTCTCTCGTCCGGCGGTGTACTTTCCGGAACGCCGACCGTGGCGGGGAGCTACAGCTTCCAGATTGTCGCTACCGACAGCTCAACCGGCCTTAACGCGCCATTCTCGGGTTCCCGGTGGTACACGGTGAACGTCAACGAAATTCCCCCGGTTGCAGGCGCAGTAGCCGCGACGGTCAATGCGAACTCGTCGGCGAACCCGATCACGCTGAACCTTTCCGCCGGTACGGCGACGTCGGTGGCGATCGGCACGGCGGCTTCGCACGGCACGGCGTCGGCCTCCGGCACGACCGTTACCTATACGCCAATACCAGGCTACTCCGGCTCTGACAGCTTCACCTACACCGCCACGAATTCAGCCGGCACCTCTTCGTCCGCGACGGTCACCATCACGGTGAACCGACCCACACTGGCCCTGTCGCCAGCAGCAGGGCCGCTGCCCGGCGGCACGACCGACGTTGCCTATAGCCAGTCAATGACCGCATCGCTCGGCACCGCGCCCTATACCTATGGGCTCACCATTACCTCCGGCACGCTCCCAACGGGGCTGTCTTTCAATACCGCAACAGGCACTCTTTCCGGCACCCCGACGACGACAGGCACCGTCAACTTCACCGTGTCTGCAGTAGACACCTACGGTGCGAGCGGCTCGGCCGCCTATTCGCTGACGACCATATTGGGGCTGCAGGCGCCCGTCGCCGGCAATGCGTCCGCGACGGTCGATGCCAATTCGGCGAACAACGCAATCACGCTCGCCCTCACGGGCGGCGCCGCAGATAGCGTGGCGGTTGCGTCGGTACCGACCCACGGCACCGCGTCGGCTTCTGGCACGACAATCACCTACACGCCGACATCAGGCTATTCCGGCGCCGACAGCTTCACCTACACGGCCACCAATATCGCGGGCACGTCCGCGGCCGCGACGGTCACGATCACCGTGAGTGCGCTGCCAAAATTGTCGATCAATGACATAAGCCAGGCCGAGGGTAGTTCCGGCACCACCAGCTTCACCTTCACGATATCGCTGGACAAACCGGCCGGTGTTGGCGGGGTGACCTTCGACATTGCGACGGCAAACGGTACGGCCAACGCCACTGGCGACTACACAACCAATTCCGCAAGCGGTCAGGTCAGCCAGGGTGCGACCGACGCCACGTTCACAGTGCTTGCGCTGGGTGATACGGACTTTGAGCCGAACGAGACATTCTTCGTCAATGTCACAAACGTCGCCGGCGCGACGGTCGTCGACAACCAGGGTATGGGCACTGTCCTCAATGACGACGCAGCGCCTGCTCCGTCGATCGCCAACATCACCCCGAATGCCGGGGGCACGACCGGCGGCACGGTGGTCACCATTAGCGGTACGGGTTTCACCGATACGACTGCGGTTACCTTCGGCGGCGTTACCGGGAGCAACCTCACCGTCGTCGACGACGGTGAGGTCACGGTGACGACGCCCGCTCATGCCGCTGGAGCCGTAGTGGTTGCCCTTACTACTCCGAACGGAACCGATACGTTCAATGGTGGCTTTACCTACCAGACATCGGTTCCGACGATCACGGCATCGGCCTCCGACAGCAATCCGGTGCTCGGCACATCGGTGACCCTCACGGCGACCTTGGCCGGCGGCGCGTCGCCGACGGGAACCGTCACCTTCAAGAACGGATCCACGACGCTTGGAACCGGCTCCGTTTCCGGCACCACGGCCACGTTCAGCACCGCGGCGCTGGCCGTTGGCGTGCATTCCATCACCGCCGAATATTCCGGTGATGCCAACAATGCCGCTGCGGTCTCGGCCGCCGTGACCGTTACGGTCGGGCCGGTTGCTCCAAGGGTCACTGTCTCGGTCTCCGACAGCAATCCGGTGCTCGGCGCATCGGTGACCTTTACGGCGACCTTGGCCGGCGGCGCGTCACCGACGGGAACCGTCACCTTCAAGAACGGATCCACGACGCTTGGAACCGGCACCGTGTCCGGCACCACGTCCGCCTTCAGCACCGCGGCGCTGAGCGTCGGCGCGCATTCCATCACCGCCGAATATTCCGGTGACAGCAACAATGCCGCTGCGACCTCAAGCGCTGTCACGGTCACGGTGGCTGCCTCGGCCATGACGTTCAGCCCCGCCGGCGGGGCGCTGCCCGAGGCCATGGCTGGTGAGGCTTACAGCCAGCAGATCTTCGCAACGGGGGGAGCGGGAGCGCTAAGCTACAGCCTCAAATCCGGCACGTTGCCGGCCGGAATGATCCTCAACATCTCCACTGGCGAGTTGACGGGTCCCCTCGATACGGCGGCCGAGGCGAAGGACTTTAGCTTCACCATCGAAGCGCGTGACGGTCACGGCACCACCGGAACGGCAAGCTACACTCTGACGGTCAAAACACGCGCCGTCACCGTCACTGACAAGACAGTCGACGTTCCGTCGGGCAGCATGCCGGTCAATGTCAACCTCGAGGCCGGCGCCACTGGCGGTCCGTTCACTGATGCGAGCCCCACATTCGTGGAACCGGCCAATGCCGGCACGGCGAGCATCGTGCGGGGTGAATTTGCCGCAGCGGGTCCGACGCCTCTCGGCTGGTATCTGAAGTTTATCCCGAACCCGGCCTACTCGGGTACTGTGCGGGTTGGCTTCAGGCTGATGAACGCGCAAGGCGCCTCCAACACCGGTACGGTGACCTACAAGATCGGCTACAATCCTGCCGAGGTCGCCGATAATATTGATGACCTCGTGCACGGTTTCGTCCAGACCCGGCAGGGCCTGATTGCCTCTTCGATCAGGGTTCCGGGCCTTCTAGAACGTCGGCAGCTGGGCAACGCCACGGATCCAGTCACTGCCCGTATGACGCCTTCGGAAGATGGCATAACGGCCAGCTTCGCGACCAGTCTTGCGCAAATGGAATCGGCCGGCGGCTATGCCCCGCCGTTCAACGTCTGGATCGACGGCACGCTGATGGCGCACAAGCGAGACGAGAACGACGACAAGTGGGGCAGCTTCGCCATGCTCAATCTCGGCGCCGATTATCTGATTTCTGAAAAGGCGCTGGTCGGCCTGTCGCTCCATTTCGACCGGATGACCGATCCGACGAAGGAGGACGCCGAATTGACGGGCAACGGCTGGCTCGCCGGCCCCTATGCCTCGCTCGAGATCGGCAAGGGCGTGTTCTGGGATACAAGCCTGCTCTATGGCGGCTCGGCGAACGACATCGACACAGCCTTCTGGGACGGTTCGTTCGACACGAAACGCTGGTTGATCGACACGGCGATCATGGGCGAATGGCAAATCGACGAGGCCACGGTGCTGACGCCGGAGCTCCGGGCTGTCTACTTCAACGAGACGGTCAAGGACTATAGCGTGCGCAACGGTGCGGGCGACGAAATCACCATCGAGGGCTTCGACGCCGAACAGTTCCGAGTAAGTCTCGGGGCGGAGATCGCGCGTTCCTTCACCCTGGAGAACGGCTCCACTGTGACGCCGAAGCTCGGTGCAACAGCCGGTTATGCCGGTCTCGACGGCTCCGGCGCCTACGGCGCACTGACCGCCGGCCTGACGCTGGAGACCGTCGATTTCTGGATGCTCGACGCCAGCCTCCTTCTCGACATCGAGGGTGACGGCCAGAAATCTGTTGGCGGACGGGTGAGGGCTGCAAAGCAATTCTGAGCAGGCCTGACCCCGACTGAAACAGAAAGCCGTAGTGGACGCACAGCGGCTTTCGTCCCTCTTGAGCCCCAACCTTTATTTCGCGTCATCGGAGGGTTGTTCGCCGTCTTGGCGGAGCGATGTCGGGCGCGAAGCTCTACGCAGCGATCATCTTCCAAGGCTTATGGTGGCGTTTCGATCGGGTGACCGCTTGACAATGGGGCCGGGTTTGAATTATTGGGTAATCGATAACCCAACAAGGGCACAAACCGTGACAATCTCCCTTTCTGACATCGCGGAGCGTGCGGGCGTCTCAGTGAAGACGGTCTCCGGCGCATTGCACGGCGGGTCCGCTCGAATGTCGGACGAGACCCGTCAGAAGGTCAAGGCAATTGCGGAGGAGCTCGGCTATGTAACGAACCTGGCCGCGCGCGGCGTGCGTCAGGGCTGGCTTCCGCTGGTCGGCGTCGTGTCCGATGGGTTGATCACCTCGCCCTTCGCCACCGAAATCGTCCGAGGACTCGATGGGGCTGCGCGCAGCGCCGGCATGGCCGTCTTTGCTGTCAACCACAGCAGCGGACAGTCGATCGGCTCGGTGCTCGACGAGGTGCAGCAATTCCGGCCGCGTGCCGTCGCCTACGCCGCAATGTACCATAAGGACGTCGATCTGCCGCCAACGCTGGCCGGTTCCGTCGGGGTCATGATCAACTGCCGCGAGGCCTCCGGCCGTGTCACGTCGCTGGTCCCGGACGAAGAGGGCGGGGCACGTGAGATCGTGCGTTACCTGCTGGCCGCGGGCCGGCGCCGTATCGCCTTCATCAACTTGCCGGGCATTCTGGCCGGCTCCTTGCGCGAGAAGGGCTTTCGCGCGGAGCTGGAGGAGGCAGGCAACAATCCGCTCGGCGTGTTTCCGGCCGTGCGCCGCAGCGTTTACAGTGATCGCGCGCCAAGCCTTGTCGCATCCCATGTGGAGGCACTTCTTTCCGGTCAGCGGCCGGACGCCATCCTGTGCGGCAACGACCGGGTGGCGATGGAGGTCTATGCCGCGCTTGCGCGTGCCGGCCTTCGCATCCCGGACGACATTGCGGTGGCAAGTTTCGACAATCAGGTCGAGCTTGCCTCGCGGCTGGATCCGCCCTTGACGACGATGGCCCTGCCGCACCGCGCGATGGGCCGCCTTGCCATGGAGATCCTGCTCGCCGGGCAACCTGAGCCGCCGCATCTGCGGCAGTTGCCCTTCCATCTGGTCGAACGGGCATCGGTCTAAGAAATCAACGTGTTATCGCATTCAATAGGAGGAGAACATCAATGACTACGCAGTTGGGTAATCGTTTACTTAGTGCACTTCTTGCGTCTTCCGCCATTCTTTGGAGCGCCGGGTTAGTCGAAGCAAAGTCCGTCATTCATGTCATGCACCAGGGCGATCCGGGCTGGGTGAAGGCCTATGGCGATGTCGCCAAGCGCTTCGAGGACGCCAATCCGGACATCGACGTCGAAATGATCTACGCGCCGCACGATGCCTATAACGAGAAGTTCAGCGCTGCCGTCATGGCGAAGCAATTGCCGGACGTGATGGAACTCGACGCACCGTTCCTCGCCAACTACGTCTGGTCCGGGTATCTGCAGCCGATCAAGCCGCTCGTCGATAAGGATGTCATCGACGACATGACCGGCTCGAACATCGCCCAGGGCACCTATCCGATCGATAAGGACCTCTATGCGATCGGCCTCACCGACTCCTCGGTCGTCCTCTACGGCAACAAGAAATATCTTGAAGCCATCGGCGCACGCATTCCGAAATCCGTCGACGACGCCTGGACGCGCGAGGAATTCGAAGGCTATCTCGAAAAGCTCTCCAAGCTCGAGGGCGTGAAGTGGCCGATCGACACGTTCCGCGGCTACGGCATCAAGACCGAGTGGATCACCTACGCCTATGGCCCGCTGCTCGAAAGCGCCGGCTGCGATCTGATCGATCGCAAGGCGTGGAAGGCGAGCGGTACGCTCGACAGCGAAGCCTGCGTCAAGGCGCTCACCATGATGCAGACCTGGGTAAAGAACGGCTGGGTCGTTCCGACGTCGTCGGGCACGAACCAGTTCTATGCCGAAGGCCAGCCGGCAGCACTCGCCATGGGCGGACACTGGTTCTATGCGGAAGCCGCCGCCGCGATGAAGGACAATGTCGTCGTCATGCCGCTTCCGAAAATCGGAGAGAAGGGCGTCAGCCCGAACGGCACCTGGATCTGGGGTATTTCGGCGACCTCCGAAAATCCTGAGGCCGCGGGCAAGTTCCTGAGCTTCCTTCTGAAGGACAAGGAATATCGCGACTACGCCAAGACCCAGTCGGCCTATCCGGGTCTCAAGAGCTTTGCCGCCGAATCCCCGCTCTACGCTGAAGGCGGACCACTTGCTATCGCCTTCGAACAGGCCTCGAAGTCCGCGGTCGCCCGTCCGCCGCACCCGGCCTATCCGACGATCACCTCCGCTTTCATGCAGGCGGTCGACAAGATCTTCAACGGCGACGACGCACAGGAAGCCCTGACTGCCGCCGCCAGGAAGATCGACCAGGACATCGAGGACAACGCCGGCTATCCGCCGTTCGACGAACAGCAATAAGGCGTTATCGCAGGGCCGTCACTCTGACCGGCCCTGCGCCATCTCGGGAGGATGAGCGATGAGGAGGAGACCATGACTTTGCAACAGACGTCTGCGCCGGCCATTCCGCGCGCCGGCACGCGACGTGACCGGCAGCGATTTTGGCAGGAAGTCGCAATGATCGCGCCCGCCGTGCTGCTGCTCGCGGTCTTCCTGATCACGCCGTTCCTTCTGTCCTTCTGGACGGCGATGACCAACCAGCCGCTCGTGCCGCGCCCGACGCCGGTGCGCTTCGTCGGCCTCCTGAACTTTCAGCGCGTCTTTACCGATCCGTTGTTCTGGACGTCGCTCTGGAACGTCACGCGCTTCACGGTCTGGGTGCTCCCGGTCCAGTGCGGCCTGGCCTTCCTGACGGCGCTGCTGCTCCACCAGAAACTGCCGATGCGCAATCTTCTGCGCGGCATGTTCTTCCTGCCGGCGATCACCTCCATGGTCGTCGTCTGCGTGATCTGGGGCACGCTGTTCCAGTATCCGAGCGGTCCGCTCAACCAGATCGTCGGCTTCTTGTCCGCTGGCACGATCCAGCCGATCGATTGGCTCGGCGACCCGAACTGGGCAATGTTCTCGATCGTGCTGCTGTCGGCCTGGCAGGCCTATGGCTTCCAGATGATCATCTACCTTGCCGGGCTGCAAGGCATTCCGGAAGAGCTTTACGACGCCGCCCGCATCGATGGGGCAAGCGCGCTCCGTCGTTTCTGGCACGTGACCATGCCGGGCCTGCGTCCCACCCATGTTTTCGTGCTGGTCATCACGACGATCCAGGCTTTCAAGCTCTACACCCAAGTGGCAATCCTCACCCAGGGCGGGCCGAAGGAAAGCACGGAGACCGTGGTGCACTACATGGTGCGCGCCGGTTTCGAGGAACAGAAGCTCGGATATGCCTCTGCCGTCTCCGTCATTCTCTTCGTCATCGTTCTTCTGATCGCGCTTCTCCAGCGCAAACTCCTGAGGCGCTTCGATGTCTGATCTCGTGCTCAGCCAGCCCGCCCCGCTGGCCATATCCCGGGGCAACAGCAAGACGGGCCTGCGCGTCGTCCAGACCGTATGCATCTTCATCATTGCTCTGGTGATGATTTCGCCACTCTTCATGCTGCTCATTGCCAGCCTCAAGGACGACCGCTTTCGCATCCTTGCGGACATGGGCAGCTTCCGCGCCTTCTGGGTGAGCGAGCCGACGCTCTCGAACTACCGGGAGATCGCCAATTTCTCCGGCGAGCTTGCCTATGGCCGCTATCTGTTCAACTCGCTGGTGATCCTCGTCGTCACCGTCGTGTCGGGACTGATCATCAACTCCATGGCAGGCTTTGTGCTCGCCTGGGGCTCGCTGCGCGGCAAGGCGGTCCTGCTTGCGCTTGTGGTCGCGCTCTATGTTATCCCGCAGGAGAGCATCATCATGCCGCTCGTCGTCATGATGTCGCGGGCAGGGCTGACGGACACCTTTGCCGTCCAGATCCTGCCCTGGGTAGCAAGCCCGCTCTATGTCTTCCTCTTCTACCAGTTCTTCGCGCAACTGCCGAAGGAACTCTACGAAGCCGCGGAGATGGACGGGGCCTCGGCCTTTCGCATCTACCGTTCGATCTACATGCCGCTCAGCCTGCCGGCGCTCGCAACGGTGTCGATCCTCATGGGGATCGAGAGCTGGAACCAGTATCTCTGGCCGACACTCGTCACGCAGACCGACCATGCACGGCCGATCTCGGTCGCAATTGCCACCTTCTTTGGACAGGACAGCATCTACTGGGACCGCGCCATGGCCGCGTCCGTCCTGATGATGATCCCCGTCCTCATTCTCTACCTCGCCTTCCAGCGCTGGTTCGTAAGCTCGTTCGTCGGCTCCGCCGTGAAAGGTTGACTATGACTTCCCAAACAAAACCCGCGAGCCCCGCGCTTGAAATCATCGAGGCCGCGTTTGCCGCCGGCACGGTGCTGCATCTCTGGATCAAGGCGCGCGAAACTGGCGGCAAGGCGAAGCTCTTCGTGAGTGTCGAGCGCAATGACATCGCCGATCCGTCCACGCGCCGGGCCGAGGAGTTCGAATTCTTCGCAGTGACGCTCGAGACCGGTGGCCACACCGTGCTTGCCTATGATGGCGAAACGACCGCGCTCTCAGTGGTCTACGCATTCCATCCGCAGACGGTGCTGGAGGAGGGGATCCGCGTGTTGCATCACGACATGCGCACCGCGCCGCCTCAGGTGCCGGCCGGCTACCACTTCCGGCCGCCCTTCGGCTGGATGAACGACCCGAACGGTTTCGGCCGTTTCGCCGGCCGCGGCCATCTCTTCTACCAGCATTATCCGCACGGTCTGCGCTGGAACACCATGCATTGGGGACACGCCGTCTCGACAGATCTGATCCACTGGACGCACCTGCCGATGTTCCTCTTTCCGGCGGATCATCTGTGCGAAAAGGACGACGGCCGCGGCGGCGCCTTTTCCGGCTCGGCCATCCCCATTTCCGGACCTGAGGGGGAGGAGATCCGCGTCTTCTATACCGAACAAGTACGCGATCGGCAGCCGGAAGAGCAGATCCAGCTCTCCGCCCTCAGCCGCGACGGCATCGTCGCCGGTGCATCCGATGTGGTTCTGCCGGTCCGTCCGGAAGGCTTGAACCTCACGACCGATTTCCGGGATCCCTATGTCTTCAAGGGCCCGGACGGCCGCTGGAAAATGCTGCTCGGCAGCCGCGACAGGTCGGGCGGCGTCATTCTGCTCTATGAGACGACAGACCCGAAAGGCGCTGCCGGCTGGACCTTCCTCGGCATCATTCATCGCGAGGACCGTTTCGGTATGACCGCAGCGGAATGCCCCTGCATGGTGCCGCTCGGTGGGAAGGCGGACGATCCGGATACCCGTTGGGCGCTGATCTTCGGCCTGCTGACCAGCCGCGATCCCGCAACCGGCCGGCGTAACCTGACGTCGGTTACCGTCGGCCGCTTTGACGGCCGCAAATTCCTGGCTGAGTTCGAGCAGGAGCTGGATTTCGGCTCCGACGCCTATGCCTTCCAGGCCTTCGTCGACGGCGACGAGCCGGTCGGCATCGCTTGGCTCGCCAACTGGACGGACTTTTCCAAGAAAGACGACTTCCCGACCGCCATGACGCTGCCGCGTCGCGTGCTTCTCGACGGAGATGCCGTTCTGACGCCGCCGAGCGTCGCAGCGGAAAGCCTCCGCCACATGCTGCTCGACGAAGCGGCGCTCGTCGCCGGCGAGACGGTTCCGCTCGAAAGCGGCGCGGTGGAGATCGTGCTCTTGCTGCCCGAGCCCGGTGCCGCATTTGACCTCGCCTTCGATCACCCGGACGTCAAGCTCGGCGTGAAGCTTGATGGCGACGGCCTGGCGATCCTCTTTGATGCCGGCACCGGCAAAGAGCCGCCGCGATACCTCGCATCCGGCGCCAAGCCTTCGGAGCTGCGCATCTTTCTCGACGCAGGTTCCATCGAGGTGTTCGCCGACAACGGCCGCTGGACTGGCACCAAGCGCTTTCCGGGATTTTCCGCCGCTCGTTCGGCGACGCTAACCGGTGCCGCCGCCAGTGCAAAAATCTGGCAACTCAAGCTTTAAGGGAGGAAGTAAAATGGCATCGGTAACGATCGATCGCGTTTTGAAGCAATATGGGGCTGCCTCCGTCATCCACGGCGTTTCCGTGAATATCGAGGATGGCGAGTTTGTCACGCTCGTCGGCCCGTCCGGCTGCGGCAAGTCCACGCTTCTGCGCATGCTGGCGGGGCTGGAGGACATCAGCGGCGGCGAGATCCGCATCGACGGGCGCATCGTCAACGAGGTGGCGCCGAAGGAGCGGGACATCGCCATGGTGTTCCAGAGCTACGCACTCTATCCGCACATGACGGTCGCCGAGAACATGGGCTTTGCCCTGAAACTGCAGGGCCGCGACAGGGCGACGATCGACCGGCTTGTCAGGGAAGCCGCCGGCATTCTGGCGCTGGAACCGCTGCTCGATCGCTTGCCGAAGCAGCTCTCCGGTGGCCAGCGCCAGCGCGTGGCCATGGGGCGCGCAATTGTCCGCCATCCGAAGGTGTTCCTGTTCGACGAGCCGCTGTCCAATCTCGATGCCAAGCTGCGCGTGACGATGCGCAGCGAAATCAAGGAATTGCACCAGCGGCTCGGTACCACCATCGTCTACGTCACGCACGACCAGATCGAGGCGATGACGATGGCCGACAAGATCGTCGTCATGCGCGCTGGCCGCATCGAGCAGATCGGCAAACCGCTCGACCTCTACGACCGCCCAGATAACACCTTCGTCGCAACCTTCATCGGCTCGCCTGCGATGAACCTTTTTGAAGGCGACATCGGCGACGGCGGCTTCCGTATCGAGGGCGGGCTTTCCCTGCCACTACCGGGGTTCCTGGGCGGCAAAGAAGCCCGAACCTACGGCATCCGCCCGGAAGACCTCGAGCTTGCCGAAACGGGCATTCCAGCAACGGTCCTGACGGTTGAGCCGACAGGCGCTGAAACCCATCTTTCGGTGCGCGTCGGCACGCAGACGGCCGCTATCGTTCTGCATCGACGCGCGGACCTTCGCCCTGAACAGCAGGTCCACCTCGCGCCAAAAGGAGAGAAGATTCACCTCTTCTCCGCGGGGGGCGCCAGGATTAACTGAAACGGCATGCATGTAGCGAGAGGCCGTTGACCCATTCGGGCAGAGACACGCCATCCGCCAAGCTCCTTTGGAGCGTATAAGGAGGCCGAGATCGATGCGGCGGCGGACGTTGGTTCGGAATCATTGCTCCGCTCCAATGGCCCGTGTGACGTCACCAAAGGACCGACGACGCCTCGACGAACAACCCGTCGAGCACCTGGTTCAGTGTGCCGGTAATGACCTCTAGCTCGACGTAGGTAGCGAGGACTACCGCTGCCAGCATGGACAAGGCCGATCCGATTTCGATCGCTGGCCTTCGTACGCGAGGAAGGGATACCGTAACGCTCTCAGGAGTGGCGACGAACAGGTGATCGCCGTCATGCCGGTTGTCGTTGGCTGCGCGAAGGAGACGAGGCGGGCGAAAACGCTTGTGACCGCTCTTATCGCATATTCTGAGGTATCTTTCGCAGCATGAAGTGGGCATCGGAAACGTCCATGACCGAACCAGAGTCGGATTACATTGTAGGCGACTCAACCGCATCGACCGTTCCCGGGGTAACTGTTGCGCTGTGGTCTGCGTCGCGCCCGCGTTTCGCGGGAGGCCGGGTCAAGCGCGGCGAGGCAAGGATCAGCCGCAATCCATGTTTTCCGGCATATCCGATAGTTCCATAATGTATGTTATGCAATCATTGTGTGTAGCCGCAAAGTTAAAGTGTCCTGATCCTGCAAAGTTGGAATGTCACTCTCCCCGGGTTTTGCTGACCTGGGAGATTGCGGATGGGATTGATTGCGATGAGCGAACGCGATCTGCAGCGGATTGAGGTTTTGTCGAAAGTGATCGCCGGACGCATGACGTTGGCGTCGGCGGCGCGCGTGCTTGAACTCAGCACCCGTCAGGTCCGTCGTCTGCTGGAGCGGATCAACACCGGCGGCGCGGCTTCAATCCGGCATAAGGCGATCGGCCGACCCTCGAACAACCGGATCAGCGACGGTGTTCGGGATTATGCGGTGACGCTCGTTCGCGAACGCTATGTGGACTTCGGACCGACGTTGGCGGCCGAGAAGCTAGCCGAACGCGATGGACTGACGGTATCGCGCGAGACGCTGCGCCAATGGATGGCGGACGACGGCCTCTGGCTGTCGCGCAAGCAGCGGCGGACGTTTCATCAGCCACGCTTGCGACGCGAGGCCTATGGCGAGCTGGTGCAGATCGACGGGTCGGAGCATCGTTGGTTTGAGGATCGCGGGCCGCCGTGCTCGCTACTGGTGTTCGTCGATGATGCGACGGGCAGGTTGATGCAGTTGCGGTTTGTGCGCTCGGAAAGCGCCTTCACCTACTTTGAAGCGCTGGCGCTTTACCTTGAGCATCATGGGGCACCTGTCGCCTTTTATTCCGACAAGCATTCGGTGTTTCGGGTGGCGAAGAAGGCTGGCGGGTATCGACGACATGGAGGCTGGCAATAGGTTTTTGCCGGGCTTCATAGAGCACTACAACGCGCGGTTTGCGATCGTCCCTGCCCGACCCGATGACCTGCACCGCCCGCTGAATCTCGCCCCGGATCGGTTGCGCGACGTCCTGTGCAAACGTGAGCAGCGCTATGTTGGATCGCAGCTGACGTTTTCGTTCGAGCGCCAGCGGATCATGCTCGAGGAGACCGAGGTGACACGCGGCTTGGCTGGTCGCTATGTCGAGACCTATGCCTATGCCGATGGTCGATTGGATGTGCGGTGGAAGGGGCATTCCCTACCCTACCGGGTGTTCGACAAGGACCAGCGGGTGACGCATGCGGCGATCACCGAGAACAAGCGGCTCGGTGATGTCCTGGCCTACATCAAGGAGCGTCAGGAGCAGCAGACGAAGCCGGCCTTAAAGACGAACAGCGAGAAGATTGGCTACAAACCGCGGGGCCGCAAGCCGGGCAAGCGGACGGATTTCATGACCGATCCAGCGGTCATTGCTCGGCGGCGACAGGCGCTTTCCCAGCGAAGTGCGGTGGAGCAAGGGCAACCCTACCCGGCACAGTTCAATGGAGAATAAACTCGGACTGCATGTCCGATTCCAGCTTTAAACACGCAGGCCACAAGGGTGTCTTGTGGTAAGTTCCGCGCTGCCAAATGGTCAGTCCCTCGCGCTCTTCGTGCAGCAATCCCAGCCAGCACAGCGGGCGAATGATATCGTAGCGGAGCGCCGACCGTTCCGCCCAGGTTTCGACAGTCATTTCTGCTGACTCGGGGTACGATTCGCTCGGGTATAGCTCGTTCGCCAGGTCGTCCAACGAACAGCCCGTTTCTGCTTTCATATTGATAAGATTGAGAAAGACGTGCCACCAACGCATCCGATTACGGACAGCCTCCTGCGTCTGCCCGTAGTGGATATAAGCATAAAGATAATCCGTCGCGATCAGATCGAAGAAGGCCTGCGGTCTCGCCAGAAAGTCTCGGCCGCGTTGGGTTGGTACCAGTACGTCCTTTCGCCGCCGAAGAAGCCGCAAGTACTTGAGCATGTCACGCACGACCAAAAGCGGCGGCATATCGGCTTCGTTGAGAACCTTGTTGATGCTGTATAAGTCGTCCGACGTGTAGCCGGGCCAATCGAAGTGAACAGCGGCCCAGTGGACGAACTTGCGGTTCATCGCCCCCGACGCGGTCAGACCGATGCCTCCCTGGGTCTCTGCGTAGGAAACCGTCATGGCCATGCCGCGAAGCAGTGGCGACAAAGCGGCTACATCGACGTCACCCATCAGCCTGATTTCCGGAAGCATCGCGAGATCCTGGCCCTGCACGTTCAGCTGCCAGCAACATCTACCAGGAACGCATTAATTGAAACTGAGAAAGCTAAAGCCGAAGGAGTGCTCCCCACCCGCCCCGATCTGATCTTGCAACCGGATCAGCCGGTCAGATCGGGGCTGGTCGCTGTGCAGTAGGGCAGCTCAAGTGACATTTCTACTTTGCGCCAAAGCGGACAGTTCAACCTGGCCGCCACACGGTCTGTAGCGGCATTTTAGAGATGCGACACATAGGCCAGTTAGAGATGCGACAGTCGTCGCCCCGTTCTCCCTCTTGTCCTCGCCGCTAACAGCACGTCGACAAGATTGCCTCGCCGCGAGCGTCCTCACTGTTTCGGGGTCAGGCCATCGAGAAGGAAATCGAGGCCCTTCCTGAAGGTGCCGTCCCAATCGTTGTCCAGCAACAGCCGCGAGCGCTCGATCGTCGGATAGCGTTCACTGAGCTGCGTAAGGCGCTGCTGCGCGGCCGCTTTGTCTTCGTCCGATCGGTCGAAGCTCGCGAGCGTGACGGTGGCGCCCAGGACATGGTTCCAAAGCGACCAGATTGTCACGTTTAGATCCGCGTCTGCGACACCGGCTCTGGACAAGGCCGTGCCGAGCAGCTCCAGACGGCCGAGGACGTTTGCGCCAAGTGCCCGGCTCGGCAAAAGCAATGCCGACCAAGGATGACGCAGCATGCTGGCGCGCCAGTCTTCGAGCATATGGACGACTTCTGAACGCCAGTCCTGGGACTCACCTGTTTGCCAAGGGCCGCGATATTCGAGCACCGAGTCGAGCGCGAGATCGAAGACATCCTCCTTTGTGTCGACGTGCCAATAGAGGCTCATCACCCCCGAGCCGCAGCGATCGGCCAGCCGACGCATCGTCAACCCGTCGACGCCTTCAGCGTCAAGCAGTTCCACCGCGGTCGTTACGATACGTTCTAGAGAGAGCGAGGCGTCGCTACGCGGTTCCTGCCCGGGTTGGCGTTTCACATTTGCCCGTGGTGATCGTTTCGTCCGCGTGCCGCTACTTTTGGCCGCCATTCCGTCTTCCTCGTCAATCAGTCCATCGAATTTGGCCGGAAACACGATGAATGTCGACCCTCGCCCGTTGACTCGTACGCTGTACGATGCAAATAAATCGTACAGCGTACGAGTCATTCGTCAACTCATGGTCAAATCATGCCGGCGGGAGAGCCGTGCTCATGGCGTTGGGAGCGAGAAAATCATGTCACGCACAGTCAAGCATGTGCTTATCGGAGGGCTAATCATCATGAATATCGGAATCCCCAGTGCGGCAACGGCGAATGAGAGCAAGCTGACCATTGTCAATCCCAAGACCCTCTACGACCCCACGCCGAACGGCTATAGCACCGCGGTGGTCACGCCCCCCGGTGCTCGGGTGGCCTACATTTCCGGACAGGGCGGCCAAGACGGCACGGGCGCTTTGTCACCCGACTTCGCCGTTCAGGTTAAGCAAGCCTATGCGAATTTGCGCGCGGCCCTTGATGCGCTCGGCGCACGCCCGGATCAGGTCGCCAAGCTCACGATCTTCGTGGTTGACCACGACATGTCAAAGCTTGGCGTATTGACCGAGAACGTCAAGGAAATGTTCGGCACGGCGCTGCCGGCACAGACCCTGGTTCCCGTTCCCAAGCTTGCAATCGATCCTATGCTGTTCGAGGTCGAAGCCGTCGTCGTTCTGCAGTAGGAATGCGCGGACAAGGTCCGCGAGAAATTGTCTATAGAGCATCGCTTCCAGCGGGGCGTGAGATGCAACCCGCACCGCTGGAGTTGCGCCCTGCCCTGGAACGACGCACCCGAGCGACGCAATCAGCGAGGCGCTACCGTACCTGTCTGAAACGTACGGTCGGCCAACCGTGGCAGCATAAGTCGAAACGCAAGGCTGCGGGCACTTTGGAACAGGATCAGCGCGATCCATAGTCCGTCATTGCCGAAGACAGGCTGTAGGACCGCCCAGGCTGCAAAGTAGATGACCAGCGACGCCACCATCAGGTTTCGCATCTGTCGCGACCAGGTGGCGCCAATGTAGACGCCGTCCATCTGAAAGGCGACAATGCCGAAGATCGGAAGTGCTGCGACATAGGGCAAATACCTATGCGCGAGCGCGGACACGCTCTCCGTTGGGGCGGTGATGCCGATCACCCAGTCGCCGGCGGCAAGCAGCGCGAGTGCCACAAGACCGGCGAAGACGAAGCCCCACAATGTCGTCAGTCCCACCGCACGATCAAAGGCCGGCCGATAGCGTGCGCCGACCGCGCGGCCGGCAAGCTGCTCCGCCGCTGTTGCCACCCCGTCGAGAAAAGCGACGCCGAAGAAGTAGAAGCGTAGAAGGATCGTATTCGCCGCAAGAATCTCGATACCGAGCATGCCGCTCTGGCGCGTGAAGAAGGACAGGCCGATCAGAAGCGCGAAGGAGCGGATCATCATGTCGCCATTGACCGAAAAGGCGCGACGGAAAGCAGCAAGGTTCGGCAGGTTCCATGCGGTTCGGTCGGTCTTCGCCCAGACGAGATAAAGTCCAGCCAGCGCAGTAACCGCCTCGGCCACCAGCGAGGCGGCCGCAACACCCGCCACGCCCCAGCCGAGGCCCAGGGCCCAGGAGATGCTCAACGCTGCATTCAGCGCATTCAGCAGGGTTTGCAGGATCATGCCCCAGAGCGCGTCGCCACGTCCGATGATCCAGCCGAAGACCACGAAATTGAACAGCACGAAGGGTGCCGACCAGACACGCCAGGCGAAATAGGTGGCGGCCGCCTCGGCGACCTTTCCTTCCGCTCCCATTGCGGCAAGGCCAAGCGCGCCGAGCGGCTTCTGCAGCGCGAGCAGCGCCAACCCCGCGACGAGCGCAATAATGAGACCGCTGGCGAGCATGCGCTGCTCTTCGCGCCGGTCACCCGCCCCTAGCGCCTGCGCGGTGAAACCTGTGGTCGCACCACGCAGGAAGTTGAAGGTGACGAAGATGACGTCGAAAATGACGGTGGAAAGCGCCACGCCCCCGATCAGGGCCTCATCGCGCAACTGACCAATGACGCCGGTCGCGACGAGCCCGACGAGTGGGCTCGACAGATAGGCGATCATCATCGGCAGCGCGATGCGGAGCACGTCGCGATGGGCGATGTCGAAGGGGCGGACCGTAAAGCCCGCGTGGTCGGAAGGCGCGTGTCCCACTCAATCCAGCCGGTGCGGTTCGCCGAGCGTATGCATCAGCCGGTTGGCCCAGCCGAAGATCGCGACCGCATGAATGAGATCGATAATCTGGAGGTCGTCGAGACCGATCTCGCGCAAATGGTAGAACTGGTAGGCACCGACATTGTCGGGATGGGCCGTAAGGTCAACACCGAAATTGAACAGCGCCTGCTCGAATTCCGGCAGGTTCGCGTCGAGGCCGCGGTCATAGATTTCGTCCACCACCTCCGGCCGCCTTTCGAGCTGGATGTAGCGAGCCGCGTGGACGGACGCGCAATAGATGCAGCGATTGACGAAGGAGGCGGCGAGCGCTCCGATCTCCCGCCCGCCGCGGGAGAGCCCGCCCTCGCTATACATGATGTCGTTGAAGAGCGGCGTGCGCTCCTTCAAGGTTTCCGGCTCGTTGGCGAGCACCAGGACATAGTCCGAGATCTTCTTGTTGGAGGGCGTGATCTTCAGCGCATCGAGCTGTTCGACCGTCGCCGTTTCGACATCGACCGGTTTGACATAGGGCATCCAGTCGAGGGGCTCGATGGTGAATTCGTGTACGGGTTGCGACATCTCAGTTGTCCCTCAGCATCTTGAGGCCGGCCACCACCAGCACCTGATAGTTCACGAAAGCGATGAGGCCGGCGAGCGTAACGATGTCCCGGTCGTCGAGCCCTGCGGCGGTGAGCTTTTCGATGTTGGCGCGCGTCGCCTCCTTCGGGGAAAGCGTGACAAGATCGACATGGGCGAGGATCGCAACAAGGCGCGTATCCGCACCTTCGGCCCCGTTGCCTGGATTGGCGATCGACACCAGGGCGGAGCCCCCCTCCTCACTCTCGAGCAATTCCCGGAAGTGGGCGGCGAGCTCCTGCGACTTCCACAGTGCCGCCATGCGTGCGGCAAGCGCTGCCCTCAGCGCATAGGAGAAGTTGCGCGGTTCGGCGGGACGAAGGGCCGCCTGGTAGCTCGTCTGGCTCAGGTGCTTCAGCTTTGCCCGCTGTTCGCGCAGCGCCTGAAGGTCGGGGAAGCGATCAAGGCCTAGTACGGTATCGATCACGTCGTTTGTCGATGGAGCGGTCATTGGCTTTTCCAGTCGTCTGAAATTCGGAGGGGTTCATGCCGTCTTCTGTGCCGGCGTTGGCGCATCGGCATCGACCCATTCGGTCCCGTCGAGTTCCGGCTTCTCGTAGGCGATGAGCGCTTCCCAATGGTAATCAACGTCACGAATGAAGAGCGAGGCGGCAACACCGCGCGCCAACCACAGGGCGCCCTCGCTAATGGCAGGGATATCGCCGCTGACCTTGCCGACGCTGACGGATGCGCCGTAGTTGAAGCAATGGATATCCATCAGCCAGGGTGCTGCACCCGGCTCCTTCTCGGTGAAGGAGAAGTCTCCGTTCAGCCAGGGGAAGCGCCCAAGTCCGGGGTTCTCCTCGCCTGCCGGCGGCGTATAGCGGTGCTCCCAGCAGGCGATCTGGTCCTGATAGGGCGCTAGCTCGCCGCGGCTCCATGGATCGATGGTGAAACCCGTGCCGAGAATGACGAAATCGGTGCGGAAGACGCGGCCGCTGGTGGTGGTGATGACGACCTCGCCGCCCTCCTCCTTCATCGACCGAATACCGCAGTCGAAGTGGAAATAGGCGTTCGCATGCCGACTGACGCGCAGCGTCGAGTTGTGCGGCGCCGGCGTCTGCTGCTTGGCCGCATAATCCATCAGGCGCCAGCGCCATTCCGGTGAAATCTCGGCAAAACCTGCGGTGACCCCGTAGGAGCCGATGCCCATCAGCTTGTTGACCGTCGGCATCTCCTTGCGGCGGGCGAGAAGGCGCACCTCCCCTGCCCCCTGCTCCAACGCTTCTGCCGCATTGTCGACCGCCGAAGCGCCGACGCCGATGACGACGACGCGTTTGCCCTTCAGTCGATCGAAGTCGATGTCGTCGGCCGAATGCGCCCAGGAGGTATGCCGCTCCATGCCCCTGACGAAGTCGGGAATAGTCGGCTCACCCAGACCGTCGCGGCCGGTGGCCATCACCAATTTGCGGGTGACGATCGCAGGCTTTGCCCCACCGGCGATTTCAAGTTCCAGCAGCCCGTCGGCGCGCGGCACGACGCGGGTGACGTGCGTGTCGTTCTCGACCGGAATGTCCATCACATCGCGATACCAGCGCAGATAGTCCATCCACATCGGGCGCGGAATCCGGAACAATTCCTCCCATTCCGCTTCGCCATGGAGTGCCGTGAACCAGGCACGGAAGCTGAGCGAGGCAACCCCGAGCGCCGGGCCAAGAAGGATCTTCGGCGAGCGCAGCGTTTCCATGCGTGCGTAGGTTACCCATGGCCCCTCGAAACCCCTGGGCGCACGGTCGACGATGCGCAGATTGGCGATGCCGGCGCGCGTCAGGGCATGCCAGGCGACAAGCCCGCACATGCCGCCACCAATGACGACTACATCGCTCACCGGGTCGCCGGCCGAGGTGGTGACGAGCTTCGACCAATTGGCTGGCGGGTAGTTGAGATAGCTGAGATCCTGCCTTACCCGCGCGTTCAGCTCCGCAAGCCGTTGCTGTTGTTGTAGATTGTTGATCATCCCGGTCTCCAATTCAATTCGCCAGCAGGACGGCGTCCCGGTCGCGCCAGCCCACCCACACGTCGTCACCCTCAATATGCGAAAGCGCGACGGGATCGATCTGGACAAGAAGGCTGCTGCCGTTTTCGAGAGCGACGGTCAGCGTGGTGTGCGCGCCCTTGAAGACACGCTGATCGACGCGTCCCTTGAGCGCCGGCCGTCCCTCGGGCTTGCTCGACAGGCAGTAAAGCGCCTCCGGCCGAAGCGCCAACGTGGCGCGTTCACCGGGCACGGGCGACGTCCCGTTCACGTCCGCGTGCACGACATTGCCGCGCCATTCGACAGCAGCGATTCCGTCCGAAACAGAGACGACGGCACCCTCGAGGAAATTGCTCTGGCCGATGAAATCCGCGACGAAGCGGCTGCGGGGCCGGGCATAGAGCTCATCGGGGCCGCCCATCTGCTCGATCCTGCCCTTGTTCATCACGACGATGACATCGGACATGGTCAGCGCCTCCTCCTGGTCGTGGGTGACGAAGATGAAGGTCTTGCCGGTCTTCTGCTGGATCGATTTCAGCTCGATCTGCATCTGCTGGCGCAGCTTCGCGTCGAGGGCCGAAAGCGGCTCATCGAGCAGCAGCACGTTCGGATCGGGCGCCAGCGCCCGCATCAGGGCCACGCGCTGGCGCTGTCCCCCGGAGAGCTGGGCGGGCATGCGCTCGGCATGGTCCTGGAGCGAGACAAGGGAGAGAAGCTCGGTGACCCGTTTGTGGATCGCCGCGTGCTGCATCCCCTTCAATTCCAGGCCGAAGGCGATGTTGCGGCCGACCGTCAGGTGCGGGAAAAGCGCGTAGTCCTGGAAGACGATATTGACGTTGCGCTTGTTGGGCGGCAGGTGCGAGATCGGCTTGCCTTCGAGATAGATCTCCCCTGAGGTCGGGCTATCGAAACCGCCGAGCATACGCAGGGTCGTCGACTTGCCGCAGCCGGACGGGCCGAGCAGCGTGACGAACTGGCCCGGCTCTATCGCCAGGTCGAGATCGTCGACGGCGGTAAGGGCCCCATAGGATTTGTTGACGTTCTTGAAATGGACGACAGGCTGCATTCGCGTCAGCTCCTGGAACGGCGGGTGAAATGCTCGGCATAGATGCCGATGGCGGTGGTGACGACGAGAACGATCGTTGCCATGGCGTTGATTTCCGGCGACATGCCCCCTTGCACCTTGGCGAAGATCAGCATGGGCAATGTCGGCTGGTAGCCGCCGAGGAAGAAGGTGCGGACGAAGTCGTCGATGCTGGTCAGCATGCAGAAGATCATGCCGCCGAAGAGCGCCGGCATCAGATAGGGGATGGTGACGCGGAGGAAGGCGATGAAGGGATCGGCACCGAGATCGCGCGCCGCATCCACGAGATTGGCCGGCATCGAGCGCAGCCGCGTCAGCACCATGATGACGACGAAGGGCACGGCATGGACCGTGTGAGCCAGGATGATCGCGAAGGTGCCGGTCGGAATGTCGACGGTGCGGATGAAGATGCGCATGGAAATGGCGTTGATCAGCCCCGGCACCACGGCGGGCAGACAGGCGAGCGCGAAAATGACCGCCTTGCCCCAAATGTTTTCCGCCGAAACGAGAAGCGCGATCCAAACGCCGATGATCGTTGCCGAAACGGTGGTGGCGAGCGCGATGCCGATCGAATAGAGCGAGGCTTCGAGGAACTGCTTATCCTGGACCACCTTGGCGTACCAGGAAAGGGTCCAGTTGCCGATCGGGAAAGCGATGAAGTTCGCGTCCTTGAAGCTCATCGCCGTCATCAGCGTCAGCGGCAAGACCAGATAGACGGCGAAGATCCAATAGGACGCGCCGAGCGCTGTTTTGGGGAGATCGTTGAAATAGGTTCGCATCGGCCCGCCCTTACATCAGCCGGACCGAGCGGCCGCCGACGATCCGCATGAAAAGTCCGACGGTCGTCAGCGACACCACGAGCATTATCATCGAGAACGCAGCGCCTTCCGGCCATTTGTCGTTCGACCCGTGGAACAGCGTCGCGATGACCTCGGGGAAAATGACTGAATTCGGGCCGCCCAGCAGCAGCGGCGCGGCGAAGACGCCGACGGCGGTCAGATAGACGAGGCTGCAGCCGGAGACGATGCCGTCCTTCGAGAGCGGCAAGATGACCCGGCGGAACCGTTGGAAGGGTCCGGCACCAAGATCGGCCGCCGCCTGGATCAGCGGCGTCGGGATCTTCTCGATCGCCGAATAGAGCGGCAGGAGCATGTAGAGCGCAAGCAGATAGATGACGCCGAAGCTCAGCGAAAAGAAGGTGTAGAGCATCGGGATGGGCCGGTCGATGAAGCCGAATTCCCTGAGGAGCACGTTCAGCGCTCCACGATTGGCAAGCAACATGATGACCGAAAAGGTACGGATCAGCTCGCCGGCCCAGAAGGGAATGAGCAACAGCAACAATGCCCGCATCCGGTTCTTCGGCTGCACCACCTTCGCGACGTAGTAGGCGACGGGATAGACGATCACCAGCGTCGAGATCGTGACCACCGCGGCAAAGACCAGGCTGCGGACGAAGGGCACGAAATAGAGCCGGTCGGAAAAGAAAAGCCCGTAATTTGCCAGCGTGTACTCGCTGCTCTTGTCGGGTTGCGGCGGATAGTTGGCGAGAAGGCTGATATTGGCCATCTGCAAGATCGGCCCGATGTGCAGCATGGCGATCCACAGAAGCGGCACGCCCGCAAGCACGGCGAGACGCACACGTCGGCTGTCGACGAGAAGCCCGATCGTGTTGCGATAGAGTCCCGAACTCGCCGCCCTGCCGATCCATCCGGCGTAGCGCGGTGCCGTCGGCAAACCGACGGATCGCGGTTGCGTTGTCGTATCCAGCATTCTTTTGTTCCCGGCTCTGGAAGAGTCCATTTTTTATGGGTGACCGGCCGGAAGACCGGTCACCCAGAAGGCCGCAGTCAGGCTGCCTTGATCTCCGCAGCGGCCTTGTCGATCATGTCGTTCTTCATGTCGCGGTTGATCGAGCTGAAGAACTGGATGCGTTCGACCTGCTCGGGCGGCAGCGACAGGGCCGCGCGCTCCTTGTCGTTCAGCACCTTGTCGACCCCGTCGAAGGCCGAAGAGAAGCCGGACTGACGGGTCATCGCCGCGCCGATTTCCGGCGAGGACAGGATCGCATCAAGGAAGGTGTAGGCGGCGTCCGCGTTCGGCGCGTTGTTGACGACGTTGAACGAATAGAGGAAGCCGAAGGTCCCTTCCTTGGGCACCGAGATCTCGATCGGATGGCCGTCCATGACGAGCTTGGCGGCCGGCCCGGACCAGGCCTGCGCCAGATAGATGTCCTCGTTGACGAACATCTGCTGCAGCTCGGAGCCCGCATCGTAGTATTTGCGCACCTTGTCCTTGTGCTGGATCAGGAAGTCACGCGCCTGGTTCGTTGCGGTCTGCGCTACATCGGGCTTGTCGCCATAGGTCACATAGTCGCCGTCATTGCCCTGGTAGCGCATGACGATGGAGAGGAAGTCGCTGACGATGTACGACGTCAGGTTCTTGTTCTCGTCATCGAACATGATGCCCCAGCTATCGGAGGCCTTGGCGTATTCCGTGTTGCGTACGAGACCCTCAAAGCCCGCAAGCAGCGGCACGCCGAAGGTCTTGCCGTCCACGGTGAGCTGCGGCGCACCCTTGTAGGCGGCGGCAAGCTTGTCCCAGTTCTTGAGCCGCGCGGTGTCGAGGGACGCCAGCAAGTTGGACTTCATGAACTGAGACAGGCGGTGGCCGGTAACGGTCACGATGTCCGTGGAAGGCGTGGCACCTTCGGCGGTCAGCAGGTTGTACTGCTTTCCCTGGTCGTCGGTCAGCCGGATGCGGACCTCGATGCCCGTATCCTTCTGGAACTGGTCGATGAAGGACTGCGGTACGAATTTGTCATAGGTCGTGATGTTGACGACCTTACTCTCAGCAAAGGCGGGACGGATGATCGATGGCGCGGCCAATACGCCTGCGCCCGTCGCCAGCAGTTTCAAAGTCGAGCGGCGGGTTACGTCCAAATTTTTCATGTCGTTCTCCTCATTTTACGAGCTCAGTTTTCGTTCTCGGGCGTGTCGAGCTTTTGCTCCCCTTTATTTCGCTGCCGGTTGTCCGACAGCGTGCCATCGCCGGCATTTCGGCCGGCGAAGGTCTTTTCGGCGATGCGCGCCATCTGTCGCGGATCGTGGACGGTGAAATCCGGCATGCGCTCCGATGCGATCCGCGCGATGCGTTGAACCAGTTCCTGGACGCCGGCCGAGAGCGGGCGCGAGGCCGCCGACAGGATCGCCCAAAGGAAGGGAATCTCGACATCAAGCGGGCGAACTGCGACGGGCGCCGATTGCAGGCCATAGGCCGTCGCTGGCTCGATGATCGCGACGCCGAGCCCGAGCGATGCGATCTGCACGGCATTGTTGGCCGCATTGGTCGCGATGACGCGATTGGGCCGCACGTTGGCCGCCTCCAGTGCTTCATCGACACGGCGGCGCAAACGAAACGGATTGGCCATGGTTATGAGGGTGCGTCCGGCGAGGTCCGCGATCGAAATCACGTCCTTCGCAGCCAGAGGATCATGCGGCGCTACCGCGGCCACGCAGCGCCCCTCGAAAAACCCCTGCACTTCCAGCCCCGGCTGATCGGCCGGCAGAGAGGTCACGCAGAAATCCGCAGTGCGCGCGAGCACCGACTGCACGGCCGCTTCCGCCGGCATGCTGCGAAGCTGGATTGTGTGCGGCAGAAAATGCTCGGGTAGTTCCGCAAGCGCGATCGGGATGATGCCACTCGCAAAAGCCGGCGTTGCGGCGATCTCGATCGGCTCGGGTTCCTTGCCGGCAATCGCCTTGGCTCGATTGCGCAGGTGGCCGATGCCGCTGAGAAAGCGTTCGGCATCTTCGTGGAAGGCAATCCCCTTGTCGGTCGGGGAGATCTTAGGTCCATTTCGCTCGAACAGCGCAAATCCAAGCGACGTTTCCAGATCCTGAATAAGCCGCGTCACCTGCGACTGCGATCGGTCAAGCATGCGGGCGGCGCCGGTGATGCTGCCTGTCGACATGACTGCGAGAAAGGCCTCGAGATCGCGAACTTCCATGGACTATCATGCGCCCCATGCATTGTGACTGACTCATACTGCATAAAACGCATTCTATGCGCTAGTGACAAAAGACAAGTTTCTTTGTTGGAGCCGTTCGTAGAAAATCCGCTCAGCCGGCTCCTAACGGGACACATCGGCTCTTGGTCCGTTTCAATGACCGTGAGGGCCGATGTGCGAGAGCGACGGAAGCGATTGCAGGGAGGGGTTTATGCGTCTCGGTGTTCTCGGCGCGGGTGCGATCGCTTGCGACATGGCGCCTTTCCTCGCCAAGGCCGGTCATTATCAGTTCGCACAGCTCCTTCGGTACGCTCTATCTGCCGCGGCGGCTGGCACGGAGGGCGTAAGCTTACCCATCAACGTCTGGGGCATGACGCTTCTGACCGGCCGTCAGCAAGCTGACCAGCCTTCTCTGCCGCATCGTCGGCCAACCCGCATCGTTGCTCGAGGCCAGCCTGTTCTCGGCGGCGATGGGCCGCAATCTCGTGGGCGACAACGACCTTTTGCCCGACCTCGCGCTCGACAAGCTTTCGCCGACGGCACTGATTGCGCTTTGTGAGGAATGGCCGTCCGCGTAAAGCGACCGCCCAAGCGGCGTGCTTTGGTCGGGCGCCCCGGCCGGGCCAGCCGAGACGGCCATAATAACAGACCTTGCGGCTATTGCCCGCTCAAACGCTCCGCCACCCAATCGGCGACGAGCGGGCGATAGAGCCAAGGGATGTTGTTGCAGACGTGGTTGCCCTCCTCGAATATGTGTAGCCCGGCTCCACGAGAGCAGATGTCGGCACACTTCGCCGCTTCGGAGGATGGGAAGATCCTGTCACGGCCGCCGTGAAGAATGAGAGCCGGCACAGTTGGCGGAGCGCAGCCCCTAAGCGTAAAGCAATCCGCGCGCTCGCGGACGTTCTCGCCGCCAAGTGAGAAGCGCATGTTGTCTCGATAGACTTGCGGGAGTTCGCCCCAGAACCCGCCGAGATCGAAGAAGCCGTTGATGGAGACGATGCCAGCCACGGTCGGGACCGACGCAGCCGCACGCAGGGCGAGAAAACCGCCGAAGGCCATGCCGACGAGGGCGACCTTTCCCGAAAGTCTCGGATGCGCTTCTACCGACGTGATTGCCGCCTGAACGGCCGGACCGATATCCGGGCGCAACGCTCCCATCGAACGCCCCTCGCCCTGCCCGGGACCGTCGAGAGACATGGTGGCAACACCGCGGGCATGGAAATGCCGCTCGAATGCCGGAAACTCCTCCTTGGTCGAATCCGAGCCGGGGATGATCAGCGCCAGCGGATAGCGGCTTTCTCCCTTCGGGATCCGCAGGGACGCCTGCAGGACCCCGCCTTCGAACGGTACGGCGATCATCTCGGCCGGCGGATCGAGCAAGGGAGCGGCGAGGCGGTAGAGTTCCACCTTCCGAGCGGCTGCCCTCGCCTTGGCTTCAAGGTCTTCGAACGCCATGAACTGTCCGAAATGATAGAAAAGGCTCGCGCGGGCATAGGCCTCGCCCGCTGTTAAGTGGCGACCGACAGCAAGAGCCATATCGCCGAGTTCGGCCTGACGCTCGCCCTCTTCGCTCCAAGTCGAAAGCCATTTTTGCCATACTCCGGCGCGCTCGATCACCGCGCGCGCCGTCACCGACGGTATCCCGGCAACCTCCATGCGCGGGAGCCAGTGCTCGACGACGCTGGCCAACCGGTTTTCACTCTGCACCATGCACGTCCTCCCGTATGCTGAAATCTTCATCGAGCCGAACGTCACCGATCACCATTGCTCCCGGCGCGATACAAAATCGACCGTCGCTGGGAATGCGTGGCTCACGCACCCCCAGCCTGTACCGACCCGATGACCCCATCAATGCTCTCCACCAGTCTTCGGCGACGCTCTCAGGTCGGCATGGCGAGCAGGATGGACGCCGGCGCATTGGTGCGGTTGACGAGCGCGCGCGCCTCGCCGGGTGCCAGCCGGCAACTGTCGAGAAAGCCGAGCGTGGCGCTCTCGGTGCCGGTTTCGACCGTCACCTCGCCCGCAACGACGATGTAGATCTTTTCGACCGTGGCGTCTTTCAGCGACGTATGGCCGCCAGGCAGGAGGTGCGACAGGCCGATCCAGATCGTATCGGTCGTCGTCGCCTCCTTTCCCTGAAGCCGCAGACAATGCATGCCGTAATGCTCTGCCGCCTCGTATGGCTTGGCGCCGCCATAGCGTGTCACCTGCATCGCCCGCTCCTTAAGGTACCAGCAGCACGCGCTCGGGCGTGCCGCGCAACACCGAAGCATAGGCCTTGGCGGCATCGGAGAGGCCGTAGACGGTCGCCGGATTGATGGGGAACGGCTTGAGCTTGCCCTCTTCGAACTTCGGTTTGAGCCTGTCGAAGATGCGCGCGCCCTCGACGGAAGACAGTGCCAGCGTGTCGATGCCGATATATTTGTGGCGGCCTCGGAAGAAGTTGAAGATATCGAAAGGCACTGCGCGATCGAAGGTGGAGATGAACACCTGTCGAGCCTGCTTCGCCATCGCGTTGTTGGCGATTTCGAAATAGGGGCTGCCGACCGTGTTGAAGACGATGTCGGCGCCGTGGCCGCCGGTCTTCTCGCGCACGATCGCGGCGACATCATCCTTGGCGCTGTTCAGCATCTCGACGGGCGCGTTGCTATGCGCCAGCAGCGGCTGCTCGTTGTATTCGACCGCAAAGACCTTGGCCCCCGCCATGGTCGCCAGCTGGATGACCGCCTGCCCGACCTTGCCATTGCCGCCGCAGACGAGCACGACATCCGTCGGCTGCACGCCGCCGGCTTCGCGCAGGCCCTCATGGGCCGTGATGAAGGGCACGCCGATCGAGCCTGCTTCCTGCATCGTGAAATTCGCGGGCTTGGCACGCACGGCCTTCTGATCGAGCACCATCCATTTGGCGTGGCTGCCGTCCTGGGTGATGCCGAGCTCGCCGCCGCCACCCCAGATCTCCATGCCAATCATCGACGACGGTCCTTCGCGCACTATGCCGCCGAAATCGCGACCGGGCGTGCGTGGCCAGACGGCGTGCGGCATATGTCCGAGGGATGCTTTCACGTCGCTGGGGTTTACCCCTGCCGCCATGATCTCCACCAGCACCTGGCCCGGTCCCGGTCGCGGGACTGCAACGTCGACGACGTCGATCTTGAGATTGTCGAGATCGGGGGATTTTTCCGTCACCCTCAATGCCCGGGCGATCTTGGCGTCCACCTGAATGTTCATTCTATGCCTCCTTGGAGATGTCGATGCTTATGCGCGCAGTCCGAGGATCTCACGGGCCTGGGAAGGCTCGGCGATCCTTCCGCCGAGCTTCTCGATCAGGTCTCTTGCCCGTTCGACCAGTTCGCCATTGCCTTTGGCGAGCACGCCCTTGGCGATGTAGGAGTTGTCCTCCAGGCCAACGCGAACGTGACCGCCGAGCAGATAGGCCTGGACGGCCATCGGGAACGACATTCGACCGACACCGAACCCGGTCCAGACGGCGTCGCCGGGCAGCATTCGGGCGGCGGTCGCCATGACGTCGGTGGTCGACGGGAAGCCGTACTTGACGCCGGTCACGATCGTGAACATCGCCGGCGACTTCAGCACGCCCGCTTTCAAAAGGTCCTGTGCGAGCTGGATATGCCCGGTATCGAAGACCTCGAGCTCCGGCTTGGAACCCGCCTCGTTGATGATGTCGGCCATGATCTTTACGTTGGCCGGCGTGTTGATCACGACTTCCGACCCGAAGGTCATGGTGTTGAGATCGAGCGTGGCGATGTCCGGTTTCAGCGCGACGATGTGCTCGACCCGCTTTTCCGGCCGCATCAGCGTGGTTCGTGGTCCGGCGACCGCCGGGTTCTCGTCGCTCGGGTGATAGCGTCCGCCCGGCCCGGTCGTCACGTTGAGGATCAGCGCCGTGTTTTTGGCCCGTATGCGCTCGACGACCTCGCGGTAGTATCCAAGCTCCATGGAGGGCTTCGCCGTAACCGGGTCCCGCACGTGAATATGCGCGATCGCCGCACCGGCATCGGCCGCTTCCAGGCAGGAATTGGCGATCTCCTCGGGCGTGACGGGAAGTGCGGGGGTGTTCTCCCGGGTCGTAAGGTTACCCGTGACCGCACAGGTAATGATGACGTTCTGCTGCATCACAGACTCTCCTTCCCAAGGAATGATCCATTTGATCCGTCAGCCATGATGCGCCACCACCTTCTTTCCGGAGATCGGAGGCACCGGCAGGATCGATTGGCCCTCCACCAGTTTGAAGTGATAGTTGCAGCTGTAGAATGGCGCCTGGGCGCCCGGAAATCCGGAGTCCGGACTGTCGTGCCGGAAGAATTTCCCGACAATCTGCTGTTTCGCGCCGAAAACAACGTCGGTTAGCAGGGCTTCGTGACTGTCGGAAAAGATCTGGGTGACGAGAGTCTTGTAGCTGGGTGCCGAGACGATGAAGTGGATGTGGGCCGGACGCATCGGCGCCCGCTTCTGTGCCCGCAGGAGGTCGCCGACCGGGCCACCGGTTGGAACCGGATAGCCTGCCGGTTTCACGGACACGAAATGAAAGTTTCCATCGCTATCCGTCGTGAGCCGGCCGCGAAGGTTGAAGTCGTCCTGCGTCTCGTCCTGGTTCTCGTAGAGCCCGACTGGGGACGCCTGCCAGACATCGAGGGTTGCCCCCTCGACGGGCCGACCGGCGGGATCCGTCACACGACCCGTGAAATAGAGCTTAGGCCCAGGCGTATCGGAGCGCGCGATGCAGTCGCCGTTCACACATTTCGGCGCGCCACCGCGATAGAAAGGCCCGAGAAGCGCCGACAGCGTCTCGCCCTGCGTCCCGTCGATGTTGATCAGATCGATGAGCGTCGATGCGCCGAGCACGTCGGCGGCAAGCACCGTTCGTTGTGGGCCTCGTTGGTCGCCTGTCCGAGCGCCGTGATCCAGCGCAGGGCGTATTCGAACTCTGCCTCTGTCGGACGCGTCTCCAGCAGAAATGCATGCAGATGGCTGACCATCGCATCCATGAGCTGTTTGAGCCGCGGATCGTCTCCGTGCGACATGGCGGCAAGCACCGTCGGCGCGACGTCGGTTTCCTTCGAGATCAGTTTTTACTTCGGGGCTGATATGGCTGTTCATCCTGTTCTCCTTTCCGCATCACTGGCCTGACTAGGAGACCCGAAGTTCGGGCTTCGCCGACCTCAGGTGCGGGTATTTTTCGGTCAGCAGCGACCCGTAGTAGTAGGTCTCGGTGAACGCATCGGTTGCGCGGATGGCTTCGAGCCAACGCTGGATCGCCGGCGCATCCGCCCACATCGAGGAGAGACCGATATCGTCCATCCGGACGATCACCGGCATGATCGCGATATCCGCCAGCGTCATCTTATCGCCCATGATCCACGGTCCGCCATTGTCGGAAAGCCAGCTCGCCATGCGCTGAACACCGCGTTGCAGGCGGCCGAGCGCTTCGTTCATTTCCTGCTCCGGGAAGCCGGTGCGCCCCATCTTCATCAGGAACTCGCGACGAAGCGGCTTTGCGTCACAGACCGCCTGGAACTCCTCTGCCGTCATCGCCTGGTAGTGCGGCAGGAAGGCGAGGTTGTAGGAAGGCACCCGGATCGCCGGCGTCGGTACTTCGTCGATGAAGCGCATCATCGCCCGCATCTTCGCCGCTTCGAAGGCGTCCCATGGTCGAAACGCACCTGGGAGAATGTCCTCGAGATAATCCATGATGACGGCGGAGTCGGTGACCGCACGGCCCTGGTGAACGAGCGAAGGCACCACCCCGTTCGGATTGATCGCGAGGTATTCGGGTTTCAGCTGATCGCCGGTGAACAGATCGAGCTTGTGCTCCTCGAATGCGAGGCCCTTCGCGTGCAGAACGTATCGCACCCGTTGGCTGCACGTCGATTGAGGAGCGTTGTAGAGAATGAAGTCCTGCATGGTCGCCTCCATCAATCCCAGTTGAGGACGCGGGGCAGCTTGCCCTTGCGGGCCAGCGTCCCGATCACGCCGTTGGGGAAGAACATCAGTCCCAGGACCATGACGAAACCGGTCGCCATGATGTTGATCTCGGACGCGCCGAGCGTCGCCACGAAGATTTCGTTGAAGGCGACGATCAGAATCGCACCCACGACAGGCCCGGCAATCGTGCCCTTGCCGCCGAGGATGCACATCAGCACCAGGTTTGCCGAAACGAGGATAATCAGGAAGATGTTCGGCCGGAGATAGGTGAGGTATTCGCCCCAGACAGCACCCGCCATGCCGACGAAGAATGCCGACAACGCGAAGGCAAGGACCTTGTAGAATCGGGTGTTGATGCCGGCGCTCTCCGCCTTGACCTCGTCCTTGGAGAGCGCGCGCAGGCCGAGCCCGAACTTGGAATGCTTGATGCGATAGGTCGCCCATACGGTGAAGGCAGCCATCAGCACAAAGGCATAGTAATAGGGCAATTTGGCAGTCTCGACCGGCAGGTCGGTAACCGGCAGCGACAAGCCATTGGCGCCGCCGATGAACTCCCAGTGATCGAACAGGATACGGGCGATCATCAGGAGCGCGATGGAGGAGATGATGAAGCTCGGGCCGCGAACCTTCAGCGTGATGAGGCCGATGAGATAACCGCAGACGGCAGCCACCAGCCCGGCGAGCGGTGCCATCAGCAGCGATGAGATCCCGTATCGCGCCAGGAGCACGCCTGAGAAATAGCCGCCGATCGCGAAGAAGACCGCGTGTCCGAGCGAGATGTAGCCGGCGAAGCCGCCGATGATGTTCCAGCCGCTGGCCATGACCGCATAGGAGGCGGTGAACAGCACGAGATGCAGCAGGTAGTTGTAGTTGCCGGTCAGCTGCAGGAGCGGCAGGGCGAGCAGGACACCGAGCACGGCCACGGGAAACCATGTGGCGCGGGTCTGGTCATGCTGGCGCGCAAGCTTCTGATTGTGAATGCGACGGGCCTCGAGCACCGAGCTCGCGTCGGCTTGTTGCAGGTTTGCGGCCATTATGCCAACTCCGGTTTTTCGCCGAACAGCCCCTGGGGACGGATCAGCAGGATGACGAAGAGTGCGAGAAAGAAGGTCATTGTCGACCAGGTGGCGCCCACCCAGGTGCCGACGAAGGCGGCGACGACCGAAAGAAGGAGCGAGGCGACGACGGTGCCGAGCACGCTGCCCATGCCGCCGAGGACGACGACCGACATCAGCATCGCGATCCATTCCCACTGCTTGGCGGGGAAGAAGCTGAAGACGAAGCTCACCAAAGAGCCTGCAGCGCCGGCAAGCCCGATCCCGATCGCGAAGGCCACCATGCTGATCAGGTTGACATTGACGCCGAGAAGCTCGGCAGCCTCACGGTTCTGGGTCGTTGCGCGGATGGCGTAGCCAAGCCGCGAGTAGTTGAGGAACAGCGTCAGCGCACCGATGATCGCCAGCGACACTACCCCGGCATAGACCTGCCCCTTCGGAATGAACAGGCTGCCGATGAAGAAGGCATCCGTCGCGTAATCGGGCGAAGTCACGCGCTGGGTGTTGGTGAAGGCGGCACCGAGGAAACCTTCGACGATCATGGCCAGTGCGAAGGTCAAAAGCACTGTCATTTCCGAGTAGCGCGCGCTTTTTGCCTGGCTTTCGAACATGAGGCGGTAGAGAAGCACGCCGATTGCAGCCATGATCAGTGCCGCGATCGGCAACGTCGCGATCGGGTCGAGACCCCAAAGCTTGAATGCCCAGTAACTAACATAGGCGCCGCAGATGATCAGTGAGGGGTGTGCCAGGTTGACGATGCGCATGACGCCAAAGACCAGCGAAAGACCGGATCCCATCAGCGCGATCACGCCGCCAAGGGCGAGGCCGAGTATCAGTATCTGAAGAATGTCTGTCATCATGTCCTCCGCTACGCGACCTTGCGGCCGCCGAGGTAAAGTTCCTGGATGCGCGGGTCCGCCAGTACCGCTTCGGCCGGCCCTTCGAAGAGGGTGCGGCCGAGGTCGAGGACAACGCCCCAGTCGGAATTCTTGAGGCCCATCATCGCGTTCTGCTCGACGAGCAGCACCGTGACGCCCTCCTTCGACATCATCTTCATGATGTCGAACATCTCCTGGACCACCTTCGGCGCGAGTCCGAGGGAGGGTTCATCCAGCATGACGATGTCCGGCTTGACGATCAGCGTCCGCGCCATGGCAAGCGTCTGCTGCTGGCCACCCGACATGGTTCCGGCATGCTGATCGGCCCGTTCGCGCAAGACCGGGAAGCGCTCGAGGATTTCGTCGATGCGGCGGTCGCGCAGTTTCGTGTCGTCGAGCACGTATCCGCCCATGCGCAGGTTTTCGCGCACCGTCATCTTCGGAAACAGCGCGCGTTCCTGCGGCACAAAACAGATGCCCTTGCGAAGGATCTGGTCCGGGCGCAGCCCGTTCAGACGCTCGCCCTTGAAGACGACATCACCCTTGCGGATCGTCAGCATGCCGCAGATTGCCTTCAACAGCGTGGACTTGCCGGCGCCGTTTGGGCCGATGATGCAGTGGACCTTGCCAGGCTCGACCGTCAGACGGGCGCCATCAAGGATGGCAGGGCCGTCGCCGTAGCCGGCAGTGATGTTGGTGACTTGCAAAAGATCGTTCATCAGGCCGCTTCCTCTTCCAGTATGCCGCCCAGATAGGCTTCGAGCACATGCGGATCGCGACGCACCACATCGGGCGTGCCGTCGCAGATCACCCGCCCATGCGCCATGACGACGACGCGGTGCGAAAGCCGCATGATCAGGTCCATGTTGTGTTCGACGATGAGGACCGTCAGCCCCTTGGCGTTCAGCGCCTTGATGTGCCCGACGATCTCCTCGAGCAGCGTCGGATTGACGCCGCCGGCCGGCTCGTCCAGCAGGATGATCTTCGGATCGGCCATCAGCAGCGCGGCCAGATCCATCAGCTTCTTCTGGCCGTAGGACAGGTTGTGCCCGTCCTCGTAGGCAATGCGGTTGATCCCGAGGAAATCGAGGATCGACATCGCCTTGTCCCGCTCCTCCGCCGAGATCGCGGGCCGAAACAGCTCCGTGAACCCGCGGCAGCGCGCCTGGACGATCACGTTTTCCAGCACCGTCATGTCGGCGAGATTGCGTGAGATCTGGAACGTCCGGCTAAGACCCTTTGCGGTGATCTTGTGCGGGCGCAGATTGTCGATCCGCTCTCCGTCCAGCCAGACCTCGCCGGAAGTCGGAACAACGGTGCGGCTGATGCAATTGAAGGCCGTGGTCTTGCCGGCGCCGTTCGGACCGATGAGTGCCGTGATCGAGCCTTTCTCGACCGTGAAGCTTGCGCCATCCACGGCGCGAATTCCGCCGTAGTGCTTGCACAGGTTCTTAACCTCGAGCATGCGCGCGATCTCCTTTCAGTAGATATCTCAGTAGTAGATGCCTGCCGATCGGGAGGGCGCGCCGCAGGCGGAACGCCCTCCCCTATCTGGCAAACGGTCAGAAACCGGACTTGGGATAGCGGAAGGGCACGGTACCCTCGAACTGACCGGTCGGGTAAACGAAGGTCAGCTTGCCGTCCTGCCACTGCGTCATGATGTGCGCCTTGTCGACGGGTAGGCCGAGATCGTTCCAGCTGAAATTACCGAGAACCGTCTGAACCGGCTGCTCCTTGGTGCGGGCGTGCAGCCATTCGCCCATCTTGGCGTTATCCGTGGTACCGGCCCCGACGATCGCCTGCTCGATGCCCTGGCAGACGGCGAAGGGAATGGCGCTGTCCTCATCCGGCTCGACGCCGTATTCGGCTTCGAATGCCTTCACGAAATCCGCATTGTCGAACGGCCTTCCGGCGAGCGTACTCTTGAAGGGAACATCCTTGTGCCAGGTGGTGTGGATGACGACACCTTCGGCCGCATCCTTGCCGACACCCTCGATGAATTCCGTCTGCGCGCCCTGGCTGAGATAGACGAGCTTCGCTGATGCACCGACGGTCTTCAAGGCGCGCATGAGCTGAACCGCTTCTTCCGCAGAAGCCGTCAGGCCGACGATCATTTCCGCGCCGGAGCGCTTGATCGAATTTGCAAGGTTCAGCCAGTCATTGAACCCTTCTTCGGGCCACTTTTCCTCCATCACCACTTCGATACCGGCTTCCTTGAAGTAACCGGGAGCGAGGTCGGCGATTTCCTTGTCGTTGGCCGGATCGATCACCTTCTGGCCGAGGAGGCCGGTGGCGATCGCGTTTGCGAAGAAGTCGTCCGCGTGGACGACCGCGACAGTCTTCGGCGCATCCGCCGGGTCCTTGATCTCCTTCAGGAGGCCGATCACGTCCTTGCCTGTGTATTCGGCGGCATTGACCTGGAAGTAGAAGAGGTTCTTGTAGCCCTGGGCATAGATCCGGAGTGCCCCGCCCGAGGGAACCGGGTGAACCATGTTGTACTTGGACAGAACGTTGCCGACCGGAAAGGTCAGGCGGCTCGAAAAGGTGCCGTAGACGGCATCGACCTTGTCGACATTGATGAAGCGTTCGTACTGGTTGATGGCCGTTGCCGGATCAGAGCGATTGTCGCTGACAATCAATTCCACCTGCTTGCCGAGAATACCGCCCGCTTCGTTGATGAGCTTGTTGCAGAGCTCATAGCCCCGCTTGTGCTTCTCGCCGCTGACCGAAAGGCCACCGGTAATCGGCAGTGACGCTCCGATCCGTATTGTTTCCGCAGCGCTGGCAACGGTGCTTGCTGCAAGCACACTGATGGTTGCTGCCGCGATCAGCCGATTGATTCCCATTTCTTCTCCTCCCAGAGGTTTGCGTGCAATCGTTTGCATTCGAGTAAAAGACAAATCGCCCAGCTCCGCCGGACGCCACGCACGCCGTGTGTTCGATCGACGGCAGGGCAGCTCCTCCACTCCTTGCCGAAAACTAAGCGTGCAAACGATTGCACGTCCGCGATTATGCGTACCGCTTGCGCTTTGTCAAGCGCCCATGCGAACGATTGCAAAACTCCTGGCAAGATTTTAAATGGAGGAGCGAGGTGATACATGCAAAAGAAACGAACCACCCTGAAGGACATTGCGCGCGCGACCGGCGTTCACGTGTCGACCGTGTCGCGCGCGCTTGATCCCGCTGAGCGAAAGAGCATCACGCCGGAAGTCGTGGCAAAGATCCAGGCGGCGGCGGAACGGTTGGACTATCGCCCCAATCGCATTGCCTTCGGGCTCCGCACCAACAGGACGATGACGGTCGGCGTGGTCATCCCCGACATCACCAACCCCATCTTCCCACCGATCCTGCGCGGAATCGAAAGCGTTCTGGAACCGCTCGGATACGCGTCGATCATCGTCAACACCGATAGCGAACGCGAGCGGGAAGTTCGTCTTCTCGAAGTGCTCAGGGACCGTGGCGTCGACGGCCTCATTCACGCGGCGGTGCTCAGAAGCGATCCCTCAATTGCCAGAGCCGCCCAGGATGGTCTCTCGGTGGTGACGCTAAACAGACGCGTGGAACGTTCGAACATCCCCTACGTCATCAATGACGAGGACATGGGCATCTGCGAGATGCTGCGCCACCTGGCGAAGCTCGGCCACCGGCGGATCGCGCATCTTGCCGGACCGCAGGATCTCTCGACCGGCCAGCTGCGCCTCGCGGCGTTTCGCAGCGCCGCCGTGAGAATGTCGATCGACTTCGATCCGGAACTCATCGTTACCGCCATACGCTTCGACGAAGACGAAGGCGCCCGCTGCACGCGCGACCTGCTTGCCTCCGGGCACGATTTCACGGCCGTGCTCTGCGCAAACGACCGCCTGGCGCTCGGCTGCATCGACGTTCTGCGAGAGAATGGCCTCGATTGCCCGTCGGACATTTCCGTCAGTGGTTTCAACGACATGCCATTCCTCCATCTGGCGCGTCCACGGCTGACAACTGTCAGGATCCAGCAATACGATGCCGGCATCACCGCCGCGTCGATCTTGCTGCGCCTGATGAATTCCGGCGCAGACGACGATATCCCCTTGGAGACCGTGTTGCCGGTGGAACTCATGGAGCGCGACAGCACAGGGCCGGTAGCTGCGCGAAGTCGCTGACAATCGTTCCCTGCCGAACGGTCGCGCGCTGGTTGTCAACAGTGTCGGATTTCATTGGAGAGCCCCTCTCCTCTCCAGGCTCAAGCCTTATGGCGTATCCGCGGTCCTTGGTTGGAAAGACAGTTCTCCTTATCGGCGGAAACGGTGCGATCGGCGCCGCGACAGGGCGCCTGTTTGCGGAGGCAGGCGCAACGGTTCTCATCACCCATACGCCGAGCGAACAGAGCGTCTTGAGCGCGGATGCGGCGCATTCTTCCTTTGCAAACGCGGAACGTCACGCGCGCTACGCCGCCGACATCACGGATTCCAGCGCCCTTAGCGGCCTCGCCAGCACCATCGAACAGAAATTCGGCCGGCTCGATATCCTCGTCAATGCGGCCGGTTTCACCAAGCCAATCGCCCACCGGGATCTCGATGCACTGACCGACGAACTGATCGACGACATTTTCAAGGTAAATTGGCGAAGCCAGTTCGCAGCCATCCGGGCCTTCGCCCCTCTGTTGAAAAAGTCCGGCGATGGGCTCGTCGTCTCCATCTCGTCGATCGCAGCCTTCACCGGCATAGGGTCGAATATCGCCTATTGCGCAGCCAAGGCTGGTATCGACGTCATGACCAAGCCCCTCGCCCGCGTGCTGGCGCCGGAGGTCAGGGTGCTTGCCGTTTCTCCCGGCGTCGTCGACACGCAATTCGTTTCTGGGCGGGGTTCGGGCTTCAATGAGAAGGTCGCGGCCTCGACCCCGCTCGCCCGCATCGGCGAGGTCGACGATATTGCTGCGGCCATCCTGGCCTGTGCGACGTTGCTCGGTTTTTCCACCGGTCATATCATCCAGGTGGATGGCGGTCGCGCGCTCTGACGCAGCAGCAATATCCGCGCGATGGAGCGACGGGGCCCGAAAGCCCGGCTCCGTCACCGTGTTCAATGTCTGGTTCAGGGAGAGCTCAGTCCCTCGGCGGCCAGATCGGAATGGTGCCTCTGCCCGAGGGGAACCGCACATTCTTGGAGCGCGTAAACTCCCGCAGAGTTTCCGCGGCGTTTTCCCTTCCAAAGCCGCTTCCCTTTCTGACCGCCGAAGGGGGAGCCGAGGAAGGCGCGGCCATATAGTTGTTGACGAAGATCATGCCGGCTTCGAGCCTGGCCGCACTCTTGCCGGCGTGGGCTTCGTCGGTCGTGCAGATTGCCGCCGTCAGGCCGTACTCGCTGTCATTGGCGATGCGGATTGTTTCTTCCTCGGTAGAAAACCGCATGATGCTGGCGATCGGGCCGAACATCTCTTCGCGCGCAGGTCGGGCGTCACATCGGCAAGGACCGTGGGGGCGACCCAGTAGCCGCCTTTCAGGCGTTCCTCGGTCGGAAGTTTACCCTGGGTGACTAGGCGGGCTCCTTCCTTCAGTGCGATATCGAGATAGGCCAGCACCTTGTCGCGGTGCTTCGCATCGACCATGGCCCCAATATCTGTCGCGGGGTCAAGGCCGTCACCGACGACCAGCTTCTCGGTCGCACGTGCAAAACGCTCGAGGAACTCGTCATGCAGCGCATCGTGCACGAGTATGCGTGACGTCGACGTGCATGCCTCGCCCTGGTAGAGCGCGACATCGATCGTGCGGATGCCGATCGTTTCGGCTCCCTCGAGGATCGAGCGCGGCAGTCGCTCGCCCGGGCTCATGTCCCATTCGCGCTGCCAGTTCGATCGAATGAAAGGCGTCACTGCGTCGTCGACGAACGCGCGGCAACTGTCGCGCATCAATCGCTGCTCCTGGGACAGGTGAGCCGTCATCGGCGTGAATCATTTCTCGCTCCCTTGGTTCTTCTGGCGGGTTCCTCTTCCTGCCCTCAGATTCGTAGCGTGCTGCCTCGGTGCCAGTGAGGTTCTCACCGTGCTCTTTTGGTGAACTATCGTCCAATTCGACGTGGATTTTCTGCGCGGCATCGGAAGCATTTGAGCGATGGGCTCCGTCTCAATCGCTCCACTCCCTCAGATTGCCCCGACGCCCGCGGATAACGACGGCGTGCAGATGGGGCCGGGCTACCAAAGGAGGCGCGCGAAGAACTCATGAAAGTCGCGCTTTTCGCCGCAGAACGGCGCATCCCCATCGAGATCCATGCCTATACCGATGACGCCGCAAACGCGATCCTCGACGTCTTCGAAGCGGTGCACAAGACGCATCCGTTCAACGACTTGCGCTGGTCGATCGCCCAACACCGGATCGGAACGGACGCTCGACCGGATGCAGAGGATGGGTCTCGCCTATACCGTGCAGATGGGCCCTATTTCGAGGCCCCTGCCATCAGGGAAGCGAACGGTGCCGCGGTGGCCGCGGTCTCGCCACCGACGCGGCTCGCAATCGACAAGGGAATCATGGTTGCCGGCGGCACGGTCTGGTACGACGAGAGTGTTGGACATATGCCAACCAGCCTGATCCATGATGAGGACGGCATACGCATCGTCGGCGACATGACGGGCAATTTCGGCCAAATGCTGTGTCATGGCGTAGGTGTCGCACCATGGCATGACCAGCGCTGCCGCTTTCCCAAGCTTCGGGCAGATGGCGCCGAAGATGTAGGCTGATCGGGTTCGCTGGTCGTGCGGTGCTGCGGATCGCGTTCCACGCTTCGATCGTTGGGCAACAGATCGTTTAACTTGTAGGCGACTTCGGTCCTGTTTGTCGCCTTGACCTTCTTCATAATGTTGCGGATATGAACCTTGACGGTGCTTTCGCGCAGGTTGAGTTCATAGGCAATGATCTTATTGGCCTTGCCGCGCCGCAGCGCCTCGACCACTTCGGCTTGGCGGGAAGTGAACATACCCGCCAGCGGGTGTGGGACCGTGTTGCTCGACTCGAACAGCTGGTGCATTGCGAACAGACAGCTGGCGGGAACGAAGACCCCGCCAACGAGAGCAAGATAGATCGCTTCGATGCAGACATCTATCGTGACCGAGGAAGGGATATAGCCCTTCGCGCCGCATTCGAGGGCTTTCATGATCTGCGCGAGTTCGTCCGTATCGGCCAGCACGATGACCGGCGTCGACGCGAATTCGGACGAGAGCCGGCGGATCTCCTCGGCCACATCCCGCTCGGCAATATTTCTGCCCCCGATATTCAAGAGAATCGCCGACAATGGCGGGTATTGCCCGCGATGCTGCCTCCATTCCTCAATTGATCCAAAGGCCAACACGAGCAGGTCCGTCTTGTGAGCAACAATGCTCTGCGCGAGGCATTGTCGATCGAGCGCACGGGTGTCGATTATCACAAGCAGGCGCTCCCGTTGAGGTTCCGCACGCACGGTGACAGCGCCGATAAGCTCATTGAATGGGGGATAGTCAATATCATTTTCTTTCATACGCCTTGCTCCCGGGATCTTGGAGATAGTGGTTATACTGCCCTCCGCCTTAAATATTATCGTCGCCGCGCAACAGTACTGCCAATCGCCCTCGGCTTGTACTAACGGATTAAAGGAATACTCGGCGAATACGCCAAGCCAAACTACCGCAGAAATTCTCGGCGGTACTCTACTGCCTAAAGAATAGCGTACTACAAAGGCTGGCGACAGAACACATACAAATTGGGGCGCTGCGAGTGAAAAAAGAAGTAGATTACACGATACTGCGGTGAAATTAGTATTATATATGCTACTTGCGTAGTAGAGGTCGGAACAAGAATTGTTTCCCTCAAACACGCGGCCTTTATCAACCAAAAATAGCAATAACCTTGATAGCCAACGACTTCCATGCGATTCTTCGGGCATGATCCGAAGGAGATGAGAATGTCGGAAACGATGCTTGCAGCGCTTACCAACATTCGGACGGCGGAAGATATGATCGTGGCCTTTCGCGATGAGGCGCAGTGTCGGCGATTGCTGGAAAGCATGGTGTGGCCGGCCGGAAGAGTTTGCCCTGCCTGTGGCTACAAGCGCTCGATCGCGATCGCCGGGCGCGATATGGGCAAGCGGCGTGCGCATCCGGGTCTCTATCAATGTTCCAGCGGCGGATGTCGGTTCCAGTTTACGGTGACGACACACACACCGCTGCATTCCACAAAGCTTCCTCTGCGTGTCTGGCTGAAGGGCATGTGGCTGATGCTGCGAGGCCGAAAAAGGTCTACCGAATACCCAGAAGACGCCTGTCATGGTGATCGTGCAGCGACCAGATGACGTCACAACCGGCGCCAATGTGCGCGAGTGGCTCTATGTCGACGACTCCGTCGAATAGGCCGTTCGGACCCGGATCGAGTTCGTACAAGGCCCTCGTGCCGGCGTCATCGGAGAAGTAGAGGTGTTTGTTGATCGGGTTGTAGGCGACACCGGTCGGGTCATCGGAAAAGGCGAAGGCGGTAAGCGGGCTCAGCAGCGCCCCATGATCAGCAGTGGGTTGGCGATGTAGGTAACGCCTGAAGAGTCGGTGCTGCGCGTCGACTAGGTCGAGGTTTCGGTGGTCCTCACCAAGGTCGTGGATGTCGGCAACTGACGAGGCGAGTCGCTCGTGACGTCTAAACTGAAGGATTCCACATCGCTGAATCTAGTCACTTGAAATCTCTCTTGGCAGGCCCGATCGCCACATCGCTAATGTGTCCGAGGGGACTGTTGTCATGCTGGTCGGGCCCGTCAAAGCGGCCAAGCATTTAAAGCGCCGCAGGCCAGCCGAGTGGGGACCCAGGCATGATAGGAAATGAGGCAAAGCGGCCCCATTTCAAATCAGGACTAGTCCTGAAGGGTGACAGGCATGGGGGGCCTCCTACCCGCCTTGCCGCCCCGCCGCTATGTTGGGCGGCGCTGGAGCCAAGCTGGGGCAAGGCTCATGAGGACTTGCAATGCCGACCTGCCATCGTGACCAAGGAACAACGCTGGTGCGCACCAGCACAACAGCGCGCTGGCAGGGGCCGTGGTAAGCACGATCATTCCCAGCAGGGAGAGCGGCGGCGTGTGAAGTTCTCGCAATAAATTCGCAAACATCCAGGCGCCGCCTCCTACCGTGACCGCTAGCGCCACGCCGGGTAGGTGCGCGACGGCAAAGTCCGACCACTTAAGTCCCGTAAGGCGGAGGCTGAGCTGCGCCATGAGAAGGAAGTTGCTCGCCACCGCTATGACGGCCCCAAGCGCCACTCCTGTCACACCCCAATGTTGCCCGATGAATGAGCCGGCCCCGACTGCGAAGGCGAAAACGGCTTGCCGCCACGCGCGGGCGTATACGGCCCCGGTTGCCCGGGCAATCGAATCACTGAGCTTGTAACTGGTGCGGAATAGCATTCCCGCCGCCAGGATCTGAAGCGGGAGTACCGCGTTCTCCCATCCCGGGCCGAGCAGCACCTGTACCAGTTCCGGCAGGACAGCCATTACCACCACGCTGGCGGGAAGCACAAGCAATGCACAGGACGCGACTGCGCCGCGAAATGCGCGTGCCAATCGCGCCGGCTCCTGCTGGATCAGCGCCATCGTCGGAAACAAGACCATATCGAGGGTCTGGCCAACAATGACTGCGGGTGCTGTCATCAGCTGCGATGCGAGCGCATACAGCCCCAGCGACTCAGCTCCTAGCCAACGCCCTACGACCGCTTTGTCGGCCTGACCGGCCAGGTAATTGAATATGCGAGCGATGGTAAAGCCACCTCCAAAATAGAGCAGGTGTCCGATCGCGCGTCGTTCCAGCAGAAGCCGTTTCGGGTGCGGCTGTCCGATGAGCAGCGCAAGCATGCGCACGAAATGCTGGCACACCAGGGCGCCAATAAGGGCCCAGATCCCAAGCCCCCGCCAGGCTAATAGGGGACCGACGAGAACGAACCCGATCGCAAAGGCGCCCGCCTCGATACCCGCGAGCCACCGAAACCGCAACGCGCGCTGGGCCGAGGCCTGCGCCACCATCGATATTCCACGACACAGGAATACGGCGCAGGCCGCGCGCACCACGGGAGCAAGTTCGGTTAAGCGGAACAGGTCCGCGATAGTTGGCGCTGCCCACCAGACGAGCCCAGCCATGGAAAGGCTGAAAATGAGCGACAGGGTGAACCCAACACGTAGATGGGATTCTTCCACAACAGGTCGCTGCACAATCGCCTGAGCGACGCCCAGACCTTCGAATATTGCGGAAAAATTAATGACGACCAGCGCTGCGGCATAGAGCCCAAACTCACTCGGAGCAAGCAATCTGGCCAAAACGATGAGGGCGACGAGTTCCGCAACGGCTAGCCCGCCCATAGAAAGGCCAGTCCACATCAGGCCAATCGCGCTGCGCGCTGCCAAGCCTCGCCGGTCACTCGTCAAGACGCGTTTCCTTCTTGGGAACAGGGGGGGACAAGTGATCTGCCGTGATCGTTTCTGGCCAGGTAAGCCGGGCAACGTAAGCCGCAACAGGTCCACCGGGTTGCCCCCAATTGCTCGCCCAAATGATCTGCGAGCCATCAGGTGAAGGCGATGCATGCGCCTCGCTCAGATAGTCGTGTTTCACACTTCGATGATGGACGATACGCCGGATTTCGCCCCTTCCGTCAATTTTTAATGCGACGATTTCCCCATACAAGGGCGTCGTTCCGCTTCGCCCTGCCCGCTCGTGTGAGCCGCTGTATGTCAGGAATACCCAGCCCGGCCGGTTGATGCTGCGGGCTGATGCGTGCTGCGCAAAGCCGGGCGGTGTCAGGACCGTCACCTTACCGTCTGAGAGGCGCCTCTTGATGACTTGATATTTGTCCGGCTCGCTCTTGCTTATTCCGACATAGACATCGCTGCCGTCGCTGTCGATCGTCATGTCGCCGTGGCCAGGTCGATGATGCTCAGGCCAGTGCTGGATCGGATGGCCGTCAAAACTGAAGATGTCGGCGATGTCACTGCCGTCAGGCATGTCTTCATGGCAGAAGATGTACTGGCCCGAAGGCGAAATGGTGCAGTAGTTGTTGGTGCCCTCATGATCAAGCTGGATATCGGGGTATTTTGTCGCCGATCGTATGTCGTATGCAAAGGCGACCCGTTCGCCAGACGGTTTGACAGCCCGGATCACCAGTCGATCACCATTGCGCGAAAGGTTGTTCTTCCCGGGGCCGAATTCCAGTTTTCGGTACTCTGTGGGAGCATAGATCGTCATCCGCTCATCGCTGCGCACTATCCAGCGAAATATCTCAGTATTGCTGACGCAGATCATTTGCTCAGGATCTGTCGGGTGCCATTCGCACACACCGGACGGGCGGCGCTGGAACAGCGGCCGATAGTTCTGCCCGTCCAGAAAGCACAGCCCCGGACAGCCTTTTTGGACAACCAGCAGACTCTGATCGGCATTCCATGCCTGCGCGCTGGAATAGCGATGCCTGCAAAAGGCCGGATCACACGCGATGCCCGTCATGAGCTCCTTGCCCGGATCCGTCACTCGAACGAAAGGAGTACCAAATACTGGATCGGTGCTCCGCTCGAGATAGCCAGGGGCAGCCATCTCTGGCACCGCGACCACCCGTGTGTCCGCCAGATTGTCGAAGGCAAGCACCTTGCCGCTGACCGACAGCGCCAAGATCGAGCCCGTCAACAAAATCAATCCCAGCAATCTGGGCTTGCCTGGGTTCATTGTGGCCTCCGGCGGTCTTTAGGGGTTGCTGCAACACTCCCATTAAAATGCTGGCGCAGCGTTGTGGATGTAAATACCCCCTTAGTGGGTAAGCAGCGTTGCGGCCTAGCCCTTTTTGGGCGTCGTCAGTATCCAATTTGCACATTCCAGACCGAGGCGAATGTGAGAAGATCGGGCCGTCGGCTCGTGCGCCCGCAGGTCAAAGGGCGGGCACTTGCTGCTTTGGGTTTGGTCTAATCAGGTCGTGTCAATGATTAATGATAGACTGCTCGCATTTGGACTGTTGTTGTCGACTGCGACGCAGCTCCGTCTGCCCGGCACGCCTTGGGGAGCCGGCGAAGCGCTGCTCACGATATGGATTATTGGAGCGCTGGCTGACCTCGCCTATCGGGGCGCTCCGGCGCTTACAAGGCCCCTTTCCCATATGCTGCTATTCTGGGCGGTGTTCACCTTCGCCCAGAGCATAGGTTTGCTTTTGGGATTGGCCACAGACAATATCTATCCATCGGGCGTCCTGCACACCGGACAAGCTTACGCCTTCGTGGCTATTTTGTCGCTTCTCTTAGTCATTCTCCCTGCTTGGCGGCTTCACCGCGTGGCGTGGACATTCTCGGTCGGCGGCGCCGTCGCGGTCATTCTGTTAATCGCCGGCGGCTATGGCATGGTTCCCATGCCAGGCCTTGGCTTTTGGGAGTGGAACCGGTTCATTGGCTGGTCAATGAATCCAAACCAATTTGGTCTTCTATGCACTGTCCTTGTGCTGCTGTCGCTTCAAAGGGCAGAAGCGGCGGCTCGCCCGCACACCAAAATTTTCGCGCTTAGCTGCATGGTCCCTCCTTTCATTGCCGGAATTCTGACCCGAAGTGACTCGTTTACCGTGGCCATTGGCTTTGCGGTACCGCTTTTCGTGGGGAGCAAGTTTCTAATCAGGTTCATGCGCGCCGAGCGTCACCCGTCTCTGGTCATGACCGTCGCCTGTCTGATAATCCTGTCACTTCCATTGCTGCTTGCGTCCGTAACCCCGTTCACTCCGAAGATCGCGGAGAATGCGCGCCAAGCGATCGTCGAGACCATGTCAGAAAATGATCAAGCTGAAGATCGATTTCGACTCTGGAGTGAAGCGGTGGATATTGGCCTGAAATCAGGAATGTTGGGCCTCGGACCAGGCCCGCATCTTCTCGGAAAGCGGACGAAACTACCGCCCCCTGAAAAAGCAGAAGCGCATAACACTGCCCTCGACTTGATCACTCAGGGCGGCATCCTAGCTATGCTGATCTTTTTCTGGATCATTACGGTGGCACTCATCGCTGCCTACCGGGCTGGGCTCACAGCGGTGGCAAGTCTGATTTTCTCGCTGTTCGTATATTCCAACTTTCACCTGGTTGTTCGTCACCCGATTTTCTGGTTCTCGGTCGTGCTCGGTCTCGCGGCCATGCACTCAGTTGCACCGCGAAAGTTGACGAGTGCGCGACCGCTCGATATCAGCCCCAGCGCCCCTCGCACCCGAGCCTAAATCAACTGACGAATATTCGCTCGCAGCGCTGCCAACGACGATCTACGGTCCCCGCCATCCACCAAATTGCACTCGTGGTGCCACTACAGCGCCGTGCATCTACAGCGACCTTTTGCGCGTTTGATAAGACGCGCGGCGCTGTAGGCGGTGTACGGGATCGTGTCGAGTGCGTCTTGCCTGCTCCGCCAATACTTCATGCTTACATTCGGGCTTAGTGAGCGGCACTCTTCTTGGGTATTCAGGTTTGCCAAAGCCAGCTGCCGGAAAAACCTTCTCACCCTTATTAGCATTAAGTTGATCGTTAGCCGGCGCGCTAGATTGGAAACGGCAAGGGGTCAAACTCGCCTCAGAGGCGGGTTTCGGAGCTGTGGCATCGGCCTGTTGAGCGGAGGGAGTCCATTGATGAAAGCCGTAATGCGATGTGGCGGTCAGGGAACTCGCCTGCGCCCGTATACCATGGTCCTCCCGATGCCGCTGGTGCCGGTTCAATCACAGCCGGTGCTCGAGTTGCTGCCGTCTGGCTCGAATTTGGCCGGATAGACGATTTCCACACCGCCCAGGAGCTCGATTGAGGATGTTCAGTCGCCGTCATTTGACGTCCATGCAGCCTAAAGCCTATCTCGCTGGAGCAGCCGGCCCCGAAACAACGTCGGCCCTCCCCCCACCGAAGGAGCCGATACGTCGCCTGCTCGCCTCGCTGGACCGTATGGGGCTGCGGTACTGCCACTGGAAGAGCAATCTGCGGCTTGGCGAGAGCCTTGCGGGCGAAGGGGATCTCGACCTGCTCATCGACCGCCAGGACGCCGCCGGCTTCCAAACCGCGCTGGTCGAAAGCGGGTTCAAGCTCGCGGTCTCAGCGAACGGGGCCGGACATCCCGGTGTCTTCCACGCCTTTGCTCTGGACCCCGATGCGCCGCAGCTGCTCCACGTGCACGCCTATTTCCAGATCGTCACCGGTGACAGTCTGGTCAAGGCCTACCATCTCCCGGTGGAATCGGCGCTACTGGCCAATACGCGTCGCTTGCACAGCGTTCCTGTCCCCACGGTCGAGGCCGAACTGGTGCTCTTTGCGCTCCGAATTGCGCTCAAGCATACCAGTCTTGCGGAGCTGTTTTTGCTTCAGCGCCACTACGACCTCGTGCTGCAGGAGCTGAAATGGCTCTGTGCAAGCGCGAACAGTGACAAGGCCGAGGAGCTCTGGACGGCCTGGTTTCCGGGTGCGCCTGTTTCGCTTCTTCATGACCTGATCGAAGCCATCGCCGAGCCGCGGGCCATGGTTCGCCGAATCCTGCTTGGTCGTCAGGTAGCGGGCCAGCTCCGTGGCTGGCGACGGCTCAACACACTCTCGGAAGCGCTGTCACGCATGCAACGTGTCCTACTGTTGCTGCTGAGGCGTCGCCGCAGGCTAATCCCTACGGCGGCAGGGCTCGTAATCGCTTTTGTCGGTCCCATGGGCACGGGAAAATCCACCTTGAGTCTGGCCTCCGCCCGCATTCTGGGCCATCATTTCGATGTCCGCGCCGTCCATGTCGGCAAACCTCCCGCGACGTTCGTTTCGCTCCTCCCGCGCCTCATCCTTCCTTTGGCCCGGCGGATCCTGCCCGGTCACCGATCCAGCGCGCGTGCGGAACGTGAGCAGAAGCAAAACGTGCCGCCTTCTTTGCTGAATACTCTGTGGCTCACTGTTCTGGCCCACGACCGCCGCGCGCTTCTGAGCCGTTGCTGGCGCTATGCCGCCGCGGGGTCGATTGTGATTGCCGATCGTTACCCTTCCGCAACCCTTGGCGCGGTCGACAGCAGTCGGTTCGATGATGAGGCGCTTGCGCGGTGCGGACGTGGCCCGAAGCAGTGGCTGATGAGGCGCGAGCGGGCGCTCTACACCGGGCTCCCGCAGCCGACGCTTGTCATCCGTTTAACTGCGCCGATCGAGACGTCGCTGAGAAGGGACGCGGTTCGCATTAAGAAAGAAGGACCCGATCCCGCAGCCGTAAAGAGGCGCAGAAAGATCGAGATGGAGACTGAGTTCCCCAATTCGCGCGTGATTTCCGTCGATACGGACCAGCCGCTCGAGGATACGGTGAAAGCCGTGATGCAGGCTCTGTGGAGTAGTGTCTAACTGTAGCTGTGGCCGGGGGTGCCGATGTCTATTCTAACGTCACACGAACAGCGGACGACCGAGCAGGTCGACCATCGTCTACGGATCGTTTTCGTGATTTCGCGCGGAGACGAAATCGGGGGGGCACACATTCACGTGCGCGATCTATCCACTGCGCTTCGTTCCAGAGGTGCGGAGGTGACGATTTTGGCTGGTCGCGACGGTCGGTTTGCCAATCACCTCAGAGAGTGTGGAATTCCCATTCATTGCATACAAAACCTGCATCGCAGCGTGGGGCCCTTCCAGGCCGTGAAAGCTGTACTTGAGATCCGAGAACTATTACGTCAGCTTCGCCCCGACATCGTATCGACGCACTCTACCACTGCGGGCCTGCTTGGTCGGATTGCCGCATACAGTCTTGGTATTCCGGCTCTGTTTACCGCCCACGGCTGGGGTTTCACGAAGGGGCATCCATGGATCCAGCGTGTTATTTTTTGGCTGGTCGAATGGGCCGCAGCACCGCTTGCGTCTCGTATCATCACGGTATGTGAATCTGACTTCAGTGCCGCCGAACGGAGCTTCCTGACTCGCAAAGATCGGCTCGTGGCAATTCCGAATGCCATGCCCGACGTCAAGGAATCGCTTCGCGCCCGACCGGAAAGATCGCCACCCAAGATTGTAATGGTGGCACGCATGGCCTGGCAAAAAGACCATGCGACGCTCTTGCGCGCTCTTGCGCAGTTAACGGACCTCGATTGGCAGCTGGAGCTGGTTGGTGACGGGCCCTTGCTCTCCTCTGTCGAGGGGCTTGCCGCCTCGCTGGGGATCGCGTCGCGCGTTCGCTTTGCGGGTTATCGGCAGGATGTGGCAGAGCGTTTGGCGGATGGGCAGATATTTGTGCTCGCTTCTAATTGGGAGGGATTCCCGCGCTCGATCCTCGAGGCTATGCGAGCGGGCCTGCCAGTGATTGCGTCAGACGTTGGAGGAGTGCGCGAGTCGGTTCGCGAGAGCGAGACCGGATTCGTTGTACCGCGGGGAAACATTGATGTCCTCCGCGACCGTCTGCGCTTGCTTATTGCGGCTCCACTGTATCGTCGCCAGATGGGAGAGGCCGGACGGGCTTGGTACGAGAAGCGCTTCTCCCTCGACCGCCTCGTGGCGGAGACAACTGCAGTTTATGATTCTGTGCTTTCGGATTCATGAATGGAGGTGGGGGACTCGGTGGCGATCCCCTGTCGCCTCCGTGGGTACGCCGCCATCTTGAACTTCGCGGGTTCAAGCAGAAATAACGCAACGATGGGGAACTGAGTGCTATGGCTATCGATACGCGCTACGACGGACTAAAGACGGTGATCACTGGAGCCGATGGATTCATTGGTTCGCATCTGGCGGAGAGCTTGGTACGTCAGGGCGCAAAGGTCACCGCGCTCAGTCTCTACAACTCTTTCGGGCAAAGGGGGTGGCTAGATGATACCCCCGCCGAGCTTCGCCAAGCCATGAATCTCGTGGCTGGCGATGTCCGCGACTCCCATTTCGTGCGCAAGCTGGTCGACGGCGCAGATGTCGTATTTCACCTCGCCGCGTTGATCGCGATCCCGTACAGCTATAGTGCGCCGCAATCCTATGTGGACACCAACATAACGGGCACGGTGAACGTGCTCGAAGCTTGTCGCGCAGGCGGGGTCGGCCGGATAGTCCACACGTCCACCTCCGAAGTCTACGGCACCGCGCTGTTCACACCAATCACCGAAGAACACCCACTTCAAGGTCAGTCACCCTATTCCGCCAGCAAGATTGGTGCGGACAAGATGGTAGAGGCCTATGCCCGATCATTCGAGACGCCCGCCGTCATCATGCGCCCCTTCAACACTTACGGGCCGCGTCAAAGCGAGCGCGCCGTCATCCCGACAATCATCCGGCAGGCCCTCCAGCCGGAATCGAAAGAGATCCGGATTGGTGACCTTAGCCCGATACGAGATTTCAATTTCGTTGACGATACTGTCAGTGCGTTTCTAGCCATCGGCCGAGCGGAACAGCTGGAATGGGGTGCCGCTTATAATGCAGGCTCGGGGTTTGCAGTTACCATTTCTGAGACCGTCGAACGCATTCGCGAACTAGTGGCTGGGCCCGCCAAACCGATAATCGCGGAAGACGTTCGCAAGCGGCCGGCTGCATCGGAAGTGATGGCCCTAATCGCCGACTCGGATCGTTTGCGAGAGTTGACGGGCTGGGCGCCTCGCGAAACGCTCGACAGCGGCCTCGAAAAGACGATCGAGTGGTGGCGCTACCGAATCGCAGCCGGGCGGGTTCGCCCCGAATTGAGCTATCTGACGTGATAGGCTTGGCCCTCGCCGCTTTACGAGGGCAATGGCTTCCAGCGCCATTGCTTCGCCATTGCGCAGATGCGGCGTGGCCTTCGTGACCTGACGGGCGATGCGGTTGGACCTGGCATTGCGCAGCTCGTGCGGTGCGACGAGGAGACTAAGGAACGCAGGTCGCTCACTTGTCTCACCGCCACGCATGCCCTGCCGGGGTTTGCCACCGCCGCCATGCCGCTGGCTGCCGTGGTCGCCTGGCCCGCCTATTGCATGTCTCCTTAAATCGCTCTCGATTTAAGGAGACAGACATTGCGCCAATTCAAAGTGCTACCGCGAATTTTGCGCGTCTGATAAGACGCGCGGCGCTGCAGTGCCGAGCGCACCAGGCAATGGCGCAAAGCTCACGACAGCCGCAACTGAAGTGCTAAGCGACAATGAGCCAATCATTGCCCAAGTCGATTTCGATCACGCGCCCGTCATTCACATGGCTGTTCCCGTAGTCGGCGACATAGAGATTCATCTTACCCGGATCGTCATTGGGATCACTGCTCGGCGCGAATTCCAGGTCCTTGATCTTGGCGCTGGTGTCGCCAATCGGGTTACGGTAATCCTTAAGAAGGTCGATGGTCTGCAGGATGTTGCCGCCGTGATCGACAACCCAGATATTCTTGCTGAAGCCGCCGCCCACGAAGAACACGTTGTGCTGGGCGTCATAGGCCAGCGCCTCCGGATCCTTGATTTCCACGGGAAGAGTGATCCTGGAGAGAACCTGGCTGAATGCCTTGTCGATCTCGACGATCGTATGGGAAGTCCCGTTGACAATGAACACGTTGCCATTGTTCGGGTTGACGGCGACGTCCTCCGGATCGTCACAGTTGAGGGACTTTGCCGAGGCGGTCCCGAGCCTCGCTGTCGGGTTCTTCGGATCGACCCAGTAGATCGAGTACTTGTCATCGTCCGTGATGAGCAAATGACCGGTGACCGGGTTGAATGCCAGCCCCGTCGGCTCCTTCGTGAAGGCTGCAAGGCTGAGGGAGTTCTCCAGGACACCACTCGTGCTGATCTGGAACAGATTGTTCGCGCGGAAAAATGGACTCTCATCCACTTCCGAATCGGAAAGGAAGAGGCCCTGGCCCGGCACATAGGCCAGCCCTGACGGATCCGAACTGTTGATCCCGCCTGCCTTGATGCTGGTATCGATGATGTTGACCACGGTCGGATTCGAAGGCGGGCTGACATCATTGTCGGCGATACTGCCCGTTCCCGAGGAATCGGCAAGGGTGAGCGCCGTGCCGCTCGTGACGAGCTTTGCCGAGTTGATCAGAACCTTGAAGGTCTCGGTATTCTCCACGATGGTGTCGTCGCGCAGATTGATGGTGACTTCGACGCTTGTCTGCCCGGCCGGGATGTCGACCACGCCACCGCTCACACCCACGAAGTCCTCACCGGCTGTCGCCGTGCCGTCTTGCGTACTGTAGGTGATGCGCACCGCCTCGGACGCCGCCTCCGACAGCGTGATCATGAATTTGATCGTGGCCGTGCTGCCTTCCGTCTGCGGGTTGGGCGCTCCGTCCGTGATGTTGACCACGGTCGGATTCGGAGGCGGGCTGGCATCATTGTCGGCGATACTGCCCGTTCCCGAGGAATCGGCAAGGGTGAGCGCCGTGCCGCTCGTGACGAGCTTTGCCGAGTTGATCAGGACCTTGAAGGACTCGGCATTCTCCACGATGGTGTCGTCGCGCAGATTGATGGTGACTTCGACGCTTGTCTGCCCGGCCGGGATCTCGACCACGCCACCACTCACGCCCACGAAGTCCTCACTGGCTGTCGCCGTGCCGTCTTGCGTACTGTAGACGATGCGCACCGCCTCGGACGCCGCCTCCGACAGCGTGATCATGAACTTGATCGTGGCCGTGCTGCCTTCCGTCTGCGGGTTGGGCGCTCCGTCCGTGATCGATATCTGCGGCGGTGGTGCTGAACCGCCAGACCCGGAAATCGTGAAGCGGTCGGCGCTCAGGAGGCTTGCAATATCCGTATCGAAGGTGGCGATCGCGATCCCGGCGGCGCCGCCGGCACCATCTCCGTCCCACATCAAAGTCCGAGTCCCACTCGAGTAGATGAACTGCCCGTGAGACGTGCTCGCCTGATTGCCGGAACTCACAATGGTAAAGTAGTCGCTCGACAGTTTCCCATTGGTCAGACCGCTGCCCTCGCTCAGGCCGTAATCGGCGGCGAAGAATCCAAGTCGGTCGTCCGCGTCGAAGTCCACCACCCGGTCCGTGCTACTGACCGCAGCTGGACCGAATAGGAACGTGTCGGCGCCGCCACCGCCAGTAAGTATATCTTTTCCCCCGTCTCCAGTCAGGACGTTCGCAGCGGCATTTCCCTTGATCTTGTTGTTGAGTTCATTGCCTGTTGCGTTGACGGCGTCCGTTCCCGTCAGCGTCAGGTTTTCAAAGAACTTGGGAAGGGTGAACGTGACGGAACTCTCGACCAGGTCGATTCCGCCATCATCGATGCCGTCGTTGTTTTCATCCTCGCTGATCACATCGCCGACATTATCGATCCTGTAGCGGTCGTTGCCTGCTCCGCCGTACATGGCGTCCGCGCCGGCCATGCCGTCGAGCAGGTCATCCCCACTCCGGCCATAAAGGATGTCATTGCCATCCTTGCCGTAAAGCCTGTCGTTTCCCCCCTTGCCATCGAGCAGATCGTTTTCAGCGCCGCCAGTGAGGTCCTCGCCAGCATCCGTGCCGATCTTATCTACCATAGCTGGTTCTCCTTTCTGCAACCGGCTCCGAAAGCCGCTATGGCGGGGCAGCTCTTGCATCACCCGCGGCAATTGTTTCCGCAGTGAGCGTTGCGCTCGGTCAAGCGGTGCCGGACGCGACCGATGAAAACGGCCCTGTTTGCTCCGTCAATTCTCAATTCAGCGGCGCGGGTACAAGGCGATTTCGCGCTAAGTCAGGTCATCGCGATCCGTGTCCCTTCTTCAAGATGATTTCGTCCGCGATCGTCTCAACGGCCATTGCGAGGGTGTCTTGGTCCCGCCAACTCACACGCATCGAATGCCGGCCGACCGCTTTCAGCAAATCATCAATCATCGAGGAGATCTCGATCTGCCGAAGCGATCTTTGGATGTCGCTCTCGAACAGTCGCTCAAACACCCCTTGACGACGCAGCCGCTTTTCAAGGCGCGCCTGAAGCACTTCGCGCGGCGTCTCCACGCGAATGAGCAAATCGGGCGCCGGCACAAGCGATAGTCCTCGCGACAGGGCATGCTGGCTTAGCGCACCGGAAAAGAGAGCGAGCGAGCAGAGTGAATTCATAAAACCCTGATCGAAGATGACGACGCTGTCCGAGGTCAGCGCCGCGCTCCAGGAGCCGCAGATGTTCCGCAGATAACGTCGAGCCCGGATGGCTCTGGTCCAGCTCTTTGGCGGCAGGATCTCCATCAATTGCTCGACGAGTGGGTCGATGGAGACCCCTGGCACCAGCGCGTCCAGAGCGGTGAAGACTTTCGAGGCGCGGGCCAAGGCTGCGGGCAGCGCGGAGGACGGCTTAGTCCCAGCTCCTGGTGGCTCAGAACCTTTTTCTGCAGGACGCGAGCTCCCGACGAGCTGCACCGCGATGCCCCTAGCATCGAGCGCCGCCTCGAGGGCTCGGGCAAGGGTCGTCTTCCCGGAAGCAGCTGGCCCGAAAAGCTCGATGATGATGGTGTTGCGCCTTGGCGCCGTCGGTGTCCTTGCCCACAGCGATGGAATCGCGCCGGGATTGCATGCTCGCGAGGGGATCGGGCTTTCCGCACCGAGGAGCGCGCCCGAACACCACTTTTCACGAGGCACTGGCGTTGCTGCTGTCCGGTGGGACGATCCCTGCGTCGCGTCCGCGGGACCCTGCTCAAAGGGCCTCTGCGGAGTTACCCAGCTCATAGTTGCATCCTCCTCGCGCGGCTCCAGCTCGAAGGTGGCGATAGAGCGCCTTCCGTCACAGGCGCCTGGCTGGTCCGCAGCGTGGGCAGCTGCGTCGGAAGCTTGGTCAATGTTGGATGGAGGCCAGCCACCGCCATGACTCCGCGAACAATCCACACTAGGTCCTTGAGCATGGTCTTACGCGGGTAATATTCGAGATCGAGACAGGCCTTCAGCGGGAAGATCACCTCTCGATAAACCTTAATCAGGTCGGTATTCACCGGGTACAGGCTCGCCTCATTGCGAAACGCTGCCTGGCTGGGACCGAATATTCCAGGCCTATAGTCCAAGATTGCCCGGTGCTTGTCGTCGAAGCAGTCGGCAAAAGCGAGGCTCTCTGGCCGCGGGCCGACAAAGGCCATATCTCCCCGGAGGATGTTATAGAGTTGCGGGAGCTCATCGAACTTCGTTTTTGCGAGTAATCGTCCAATTCTGGACGTTCGACCGTCATTATTGACCGTCAATGGAAGGCCGAAGGGGCTGCAGTCCGCACGAAATTTGCGAAACTTGTAAATCTGAAAGTGCCTGCCGCCCTGTCCAAGGCGCACCTGCGAGAAGAACACCGGACGGCCGCTCTCCGCGATGATCGCCACGGCAATCAGCAGCATCACGGGGCTTAGAACCGCCAAGCAGACGGCGGCGAAGAGAACGTCGAGGGAGCGGGCAATCCAGCCGATAAGACGTGCTGGCGGACGGTCGTCATGGCTCATTACGTATCTCCTCACATTTGTTTCGTGACGTCCTTCATGCTTGCGCAGCAGCGGCCAGAGCGGCGACTACGCGCTCGACGTGACCGTCATCCATGCCGGGATGCAGCGGGAGCGTCAGCTCGCGACGAGAGAATTCCTCCGTCTTCGGGAGCCGAAGGTCGGGTAGCTGAGATCTGTAGAAAGAAAAGTCGTGAACAGGCGGGTAATGGATGCTCGTTTGGATGCCATCGCTTCTCATGGAAGCGATGATCCGATCGCGGTCGGCTTCGGCCGGCAAGACGACCGGCATGATGTGATGAGCCGAATCGCAACCCTGCAGGCTGGGGACGAGGATGGTCGGGCAATCGGCTGCCAGAACTTCTGCATATCTGGCCGTCAGGACGCGCCGGCGTTCATTCCACGCTGTCAGGTGACCGAGTTGGACCAGACCCATGGCAGCTCGGAGTTCATCCATTCGGTAATTGTAGCCGAGCATTGTCACGTCGTAGCGCGGTGCGCCACTGTGGTGGCGCTGGAATGTGCCGCTTGTCATCCCATGGCCGCGCATTTGCCGGACTCGCTCCAGAAAGTCGGATTGAGTCGACACCACCATGCCGCCTTCTGCGGTCGTCATGTTCTTGTTGCCGTAAAAGCTGAAGGCAGCTGCGTCGCCGAAGGTTGCGGCGTCCTCAAGACCCACTGCATGCGCCGCGTCCCCAATGAGGAACAGGCCCCGCCGGGAGGCGAACTCGCGCCATGCGCTGCGCTGCGCGACACAGCCAGCATAGTGCACGACAATGACAGCCTTTGTTCTCGGAGAGCACTTTTGCGCAGCGTCCTCCAGGGACATCAGCGGCATGGTGAGCGACTCGATGTCGACAAAGACAGGCGACGCCCCAGTATACAAGACGCTGTTGGCCGTCGCCACGAATGTGAGCGAGGGCACGAGGACTTCGTCGCCTGGCCCTATCCCCAGTGCATGGAGGATAAGATGAAGTGCGGCGGTGCAAGAGCTGACCGCCACGGCATCATCCGTGCGATGCCGCTCGGCGAAGGCTAGCTCGAAATCGCGTACACGCGAGCCCATCGTGACCCAGCCGTCGTCCAAGACTTCGCAAACGGCGACCTGCTCCTCACGCCCCAAGATTGGTCGCGCGACGTAAATCTCTGAGCGATCGTCGGCCCCGCTGCCGGCACGCGCCGTTGCGGCACCTCCGCCCGGGGCGGCCGCATTCAGCAGAACAGCCTCAGGCTGCGTGGACGCGTTCAAACGGTGGTGACTGGACATCCCAATCAAGCTCCTGAGCGGTTTGGAAATCTTCGATCCGGCCAATGTCGAGCCACATGCCCTCGTGAATGTAGCTGTGGGTCGGAACGCCTCGCCGAAGGAGGCACAGGATCAAATCATCGAAGCCGAATGGGACGCCAGCAGGAATGTATTGAAGCACCGAGGGCTCCATGCAGTAGACACCCATGCTCACAAGGTTCGAGAGTATCGGTTTTTCCTTGAAGCTGGTGATCCGCCCGTCATGTGCCTCGATGACGCCGAAATCCATTCGAGTCTGCCGGTGCATGGTAGCCACCGTGAGTATTCCGCCCGTGCTGTGATGGTACTGCGCGAACGCACCGAGGCTCAGATCGGTAATGACATCCCCATTGATCACCAGGAAGCTGGTGTCGAGTTCATCGCGCAGCAAGCCGAGTGGCCCGATCGTCCCCAGGGGTGCCGCTTCATCCGTATAGCGGATCCGGATGTCCCACCGCCGCCCGTCGCCACAGAAGCTCTTGATCAGCTGGCCGAGATAACCGGTGGTGATATAGACCTCTGTCAGGTCGTTTCGTCGAAGCCATTTCAGCAGAAGCTCAAGTACCGGCTGAGAGCGGACTGGCATCAGCGGCTTGGGTAGCACCATAGTGTATGGTCTCAGGCGCGTTCCCTGACCGCCACACTGGATTACGGCTTTCATCGAATCTCTCCCTGAAGTTGACTCGGTACTGCCTCAAAATCCGCGTTTGCAGAGATGTGACAGATCGATGACAGGAATCTAACAGTCGATCAGTCCTCGGCAATTGCGCATAAGGATAGAAGGCAGTCGAACGGCAAAGCCATACTTTGTGGAGCATCCTTTTGTGGAGCCGCTACCCAAGCGGGGTGACCGCTCCAAAAGGGGTATTACTTGGACGTAAACTCTTAAAATCACTTGGTGTTTTTCGCCGTCGTGATTCAAGATTTCCGAATGAGGGAGCCTCTATGACGCGTCGCCGCTACGAACTCACCGATCACGAATGGTCGATCCTGTCGCCGCTGTTGCCCAACAAGCCCGCGGGGTTCCTCGGGTCGATGATCGGCGAGTGCTGAATGGCATCCTCTGGCGGTTCCGAACGGGCTCGCCCAGGGCGGAAATCCCGAGCGCTACGACCTGTGTCCGCGTTCACCAGCATGCGGCCACGGGAAAAAGGGGATGGAGATGATGGCGGCATGAGACGTTCCCGCGGCGGGCTTACGAGCAAAATCCACGCGCTCGTCGGTGCCGAAGGTCGCCCCGTTACCCTGCGCCAGACCGGCGGACAGATCGCCGACTGCACCGAGGCCGCCGCGCTGACGAACGAACTCGGCAAGGAAGACATCCTCCTGGCCGACAAGGGGTATGACAGCAACGCCATTCGGGCCAAGGCCGCCGCGCGAAAGGCCTGGGCCAACATCCCGCCGAAGACAAACCGCAAGGCTCCTTCGTATTCTCGCGCTGGGTCTATCTGCAGAGGAACATCGTCGAGCGATTCTTCAACAGGATCAAACAATTCCGCGGCATCGCAACCCGATATGACAAGCGTCCCGAAACCCTCGCCGCCGTAAAGCTCGTCGCCACGAGAATATGGTGTCGACGGCTTTTAGATAGCCCTTATTTTTCTAAGGCTTGCTGAGGCGGCTTGATCAGGACGGATATCAATCACTGCTGGTACGGTGAGGTCTGCTGCCCTGCACTCGTTGCCCACAAGGCCGCCTCGGTCCGGTTCTTTATCCGAAGCTTCCGCAAGATTGCCTTCACATGTACCTTCACGGTGGCATCCGAGATCTCGAGCTTCCTGGCAATCTCCTTATTGGAGTTTCCCCGACTAAGTGACATCAATACTTCAATTTCTCGCGACGAAAGATTAGGCGCCAGGGAAATTATATGAGTTGAATCCCCGTTGTGACCATTGTTTTGGTTGTGCTTCGGCAAGACATACTCCTTTGTGATAAGCGATGTCTTGACCGGAGCGGGGGGAGGGAAAACAGGTTCGCCGAGCAGGACCAATTCCAGCGATTTCACCATGGCTTCGACGCGCATGCCCTTGTCAATCAAACCATGAACACCCGCTTGGACGGCCTGGGTGACTACAGCTTCCTCAACAGAGTCCGCCATTAGAACAACAAATGACTTTGGAAATTGCGTTTTGAGCTTCTCGACGTCCGCTTTAAATCGGCAGATATTTTGCCCCACGTCTATCAAAAACAAATCGACTTCCTGACCCTTTTCTATCAACTCCCACAACTGGGCCATATTGGCGCATTCGATTTGTTCTTTGAATGCCGTTCGTGCAAATATTCGTGCCAGCCCTGCGCATACAATGTAGTTCGGCTCGACGATTGCAAAATTCCACGTTTTCTTCTTGTTCACGTTGCACCCCCTTCCGGAGAGAATTTTTCAAATAATTCCTCATGTCAAAAAAGAAATGGTACCACATACGCGCAGCGGGGCAATCAACCGGGATAGCCCCAAAAAGTCAACGATGACGTTTCAATGGTCATCTCTAGGGTTGTATACATAGCACAATGGATTTACACTTATTCGCCGATGCCCTTATACTGTTACCGCTTTTGACGTAGATATTGCCCAATGCCGGAAAGCAGGCTCTTGCTCGACGAGCGAGTTGTCGATGCGGCCACCGATGGCAAATAAAGCGACCGCGAGATGGGCACGGGGGTTGGAAGAGCTCTCGGTCCGACCGCAAACTTTGGCGAAGCGCTGCGTCTCGCCGTCGGCGGCCATCGCAAAGCCTTAAGGTCCTGCCGCAAGCGCTTCGACCACGGAAATGGACAGCGGTCCGGCCAACACCAGCAGGTTGACGAACTCACTCAAGTTGGCGGCAGAGATGAAATGACAGCGGCCATCGCCGAGCGAAGACTCGGCCTCTTCGTCTATCCGCGCCCCGCTCGAGCATCGATCCGGAAGACCAAGTAGAACTTGAGGGATTGAGAGGTTATTTCGCGCTCTGGGCATATTGAGGCCGGTCAATGCCAAGTGCGCCGACATCAGTGCCCGTCGATAAGGACCCTTGGCGTAACGCGACTTCCACGATATCGCCCGGCTCGACCTCTTCATCATACCCCGCTTCAAAAGCGACGGGCTTCATTTCGATCCTGCGAAAAATGGTAACCGCCGGGCTGGCCTCCTGGCTGGCCTCCTGGCCGCGCGGGACGGCGATGCCAGCGAGGTCCAATTTCGCCCGCAGACTCTTTAGGCGGGCATGTTCGTCGGCCAGTTTCAGATCTATGGACCGCAGTTCTTCATGGATGCCGAGCCGGCGCTGGTCCTCGAGCTTTTCCAACGACCGGCGCGCCTCGTCCAGCCGTCTGCGCATCTGCATGAGCTCGCTTTCCGTTTGCAGCCGGCGCGTGGATGAGAAAAGCACCGAGCGTCGGGCATCCACTACCCGCAAATTGGTGAGTTTGCCTTGCCGTAGAAGTTCTTTCGCGGTCTCGTAGACTTGAGTGTCCTCGCGTTCGCCTTGAGTCTCGAGTTCGACGCGTTGGGATAGCGACTTGATCTGCTCCTCAGCAAGAGCCGCGCTCCGGTCCAAAAAGGCCCGCTCGCGATCGAAATCCACCTGCCGAAGCTCACGAATCTGCTTCTCGGTCGCCAGAATGCGCGTCAACGCGTCTTCAGGCACCGGTGCCGCTGGAATTGATGTCTTATCGAATTCGGCCGTCTCGCCGAGCTCGGTGCGGAACCTCCAGGCGCGGACGGCATGGCCAGCCAATGTGAGCCAGCTGGCAATGTAGTCGCTCTGCAGCGGGATCGGATCGTATTGCGGCAGCGTGCCGGTAGTCATAATCGGTGGACGGAGCCCGCCCGCAGACGCGATCGCCTGGCGTACCGTCATCCGTGGCTGGAAACGATGCTCGCCGGTCTGAACAACATCTCCGGATACCCATATCGGCGCATATTGCACGATTGCTGCCGATACATCCTCGCGTTCAACCGTACGCGTCAACTCCCGACCATCGGAGGCATAGAGGGTCAGGAGCCGGCTGGTGTAGGCAGCCTGAATAAGTTCGCGAACATTGGCCAACGTGACGCCCTCGACGTCGAGCGTGCCGATGGTCGGAATTGTGATGCTGCCATCGAGCTGAACCGGCGCGCGTTGGCCGAACTGCGGAAGCCCAGCGAGCGAGACCTCGATCACATCGCCCGCATGCAGCCGGTACTCGGAGGCCTCCAACCACGACAGCCCCAGGGCCAGAGCTACTGCGGTGCGGGCCGCCAGACCCAACAACTTGAAAAACGTGCGCGGTCGGGGACGAATGACCATCGGCGTACTCCAATCTGAAGATTTGCTGGAGTCAGTGCATCTGGCCGGCAGACTGGCCCGGCGCGCTTCACCAACATCATCTAAATGATCGCAAAAGCCCCAATATCAATAAATGGAGAATAGGTATGCTCATTCAGGCAGAGCGACATAAGGGGGTACGCCACAAGCACCATGATTAGGTAATCCCCGCCGGATCCTTACTCAATTTGCATCAATTTACGCGTTGTACAAATGATGAAATTCTATACGCTGGAAATGTTGTGAATGGGGGATGAGCACTCGCATTCCCATCATCGCATTTGCCGCCGGCTAGTCAAGCAGCCGAGAACCGGGTGGATGGAATGGTTGAGGAGTGGCACGACACAGGCTACCAAGGTCCCCTCGCCGACCAACGGCGTTGACCGTGGTGTTGCCCACCCGCTCACGGGCCCACTCTTCCGTGGCATCCAATGTCTACTCAAACGCTTTGATCATGCCGACGAACCGCAAAATTAACAAGAGCGACGCCTTCGCGCCCTTTATCTCCAGGACGAGCAATGACCTACGAAGAAGACCGTACGCTCCATCTCTTGGATCTTGTTGCACTGTTGGGACGGCGATGGAAGCTAGTCGCCGTTTGCGCCGCGAGTGGTGCGTTGATGGCCATGCTGATTGGCACCAGCATCCCGGCCCGCTATACGGCGAAAGCGCAGTTGCTCGTGGCGCGCTCGGAGTCCGGGCCGGAGGGCTCTTTCGATGAGGCTGTCGTCGACACCCACGTGGAACTCATCCTGTCGCCCAGCCATCTGCGTGCGGTGCAGAAAAGCCTCGCCGAGGATCCCGGCACCAGCGGTCCCGCAACCGTTGCGTCCCCGCCCCCGTTTAGTGATCGGGCGCAGCGGCCATGGAGCAAGATGCTTTCAGACGCCATCTTTGGTGCAAACGACGAGCCGCCCTCCGCCCCAACGACGGGTTCATCGGGAGAAGCCGTGCCCGAAGAGTCGGAGCCCATCGATTTCGAGGACCTCCAGCAAAACCTCAATGTTTATAAGGAACAGCACTCACGTGTAGTTGCCGTAACCTTCACTTCAGAGAATCCGCAGATGGCCGCAGTCATTGCGAACCGAGTGGCCGAGATGTACGTAAATAGAGGTCGCGACCGCCTTCAGGCGCGGCGTGAGCGGCTGGAGCAGGAACTGGCCGAACGCATTCCTTCCGCGCGGGCCGCTGTCGAGCGTGCGGAAGCAGCCGTTCGTGACCATCGAATGGCCTCAGGACTTATTGACCAGAAGAGCGTCGAATCGATGGATCAGCAGATTGCCGAACTGAGGCGACAGCTCGCAATTGATCTGGCCAGACTTGGAGAACGGGGAGTGCGTCTCTCAGCCTTGCTGACCCAACAGGATCAGGAAGGGCCTCGCGTCGACGTTTTGAGTGACGGCCAGTCCGCAAATGCCTTCCCACTCGCTACGGAGGCCGAAACAGACGCAGCCGATACCCGTCACCAAGCAGTTTCGTTACAGCGTGAAGAGTTGAGTCGGCTCCTCGATGAGGTCCTTGCCGAACTGCCCTTCGATCGTAGGGCGCTTGGGGAGCGCCTCCACCGCACTCGGGAACGCCTCGATTCACTCGACCAATCTCGGGAAACACTCCGCGAAGCTGAGGCAAAGCTGCGCGAATTGGAGCGTGAGGCCACTGCATCGGCGCAGCTATACGAGAGCCTTCTGCGGCGACAAACCGAAATCTTTGTCCAAGACCGAATTCAAGAGGAAGCACATATTGTCTCTGCTGCATTGCCACCCGCATTTCCGAGCTCGCCTTCGGCGGCCCTGTTCGTGCTGCCGGCATTCGTTGCCTTTGGCATCGGCGGCGGATTGACGGCTGTGCTGTTGGAGCGTTTCCACCGTCGCGTGCGCAGCGAGCGCGATGTCGAAGAATCGGTTGGAGTACCGTGCATCGGGCTCGTGCCCAACCGCTTCCGGATGAGCAGCGCGCGACGCGCGTTGATTGACGATCCGTTCAACAGCTATGGCGAGGCGGTTCGCTCAGTCGTGGCGACGGCCCTGTCGCGACGGCGTATTTTCCCGCATCAGGGCCGAGTCCGTGATTCTGCCGTCTTCGCCATCACATCGAGTGACAAGGACGACGGAAAGACCGCGCTTGCTCTTAGCTTTGCCCTGAGTGCGGGCACGATTGGGCGGAAGGTCCTGCTCATCGATCTTGATTTTCGCAACCCCAGCATCGCGCATAGTCTTGAGGGATTCGGAAAGGACAGGGCGACGTATTTCCGCGAGGAAACGGTACCCGCTGAGGAAATTGTCAAGACGATCGCCGAGTTCGGAATCGACTTTCTCCCGCTTTCCTGCAGGCGGGAATATGCTCTTTCGTTCCTTTCAACAAACCAGCTTACAATCATGCTGGACAACTTCAAGGACCAGTATGATTGCATTGTGATCGTAAGCCCACCGCTCCTTGGTGCAACGGAAGCACGCGTCATTGCTTCCGTTGTAGATAACGTCATCCTTGCACTGGAGTGGAGCGCTACGGAGGTCGACGTCGCCCGCCGCGCGATAAGTCAGCTCGGACATGTCGGGATCAAAGATGCACACGAGCGGGTGTTTGGCGTACTGACGCAAGTTAACATGCGAAAGCACCATTTCGGATTCTCTATTCGGCGTGGTGAGGTCAAGCACCTTCTGACTACCCGTACCTCTGGTGATTGATGTCTTCGCAGTATCGCGCTTCTCTCCGGGCTCGGCCTGTGTGGCCCTCCCATTATGCGACCAGAAGAATGGGGCGGAACAATCTAATCGGCGACCTGATCGCGATGAGCGACCGCAACAGACAACCACGCGAACTTACCCCATCCATCGTCCTGCGAAGGACATCGTTCCACCGGCGGCGGAATCTTCTTGTCTCCTCTGGCTCTCGTCACTCTGGTTGCTAATTACGCAGTAACAGGTAAGCTCTCCCTCTTCGAATTTGACCTTACCGACCAATCCGACTTTCAGGCCGAAGTTTCGCAACAATCCGCGAATGTCATACTCGATGGCGATGGCTTTTTCCTGCAAGAGTTTGCGCGCGGTCAGCAATGCCCGGTGCTTCTGGCTCGTCAGTGTCTTCACATGCACAGGCCAATAGAGATTGACGCGCATCATCTGGGCGATTCCACGCGCATCATTGCGGTCCGTCATATTTGATTGAGCTTCAAAAATGCCTTGGCATGCCTGGTCTCAATGCAGATCACGGGTAATTCTGCCTTAGCCAGTCCTTCATAAAACCATTGCGACAGTGGTCGGGCTTCAAGACCGACCCGCTCAATCTGCCACTTCGGATCCTTCATCACCAAGATCAAATCTTCGGGGTGAGTAGCAACCTTTGTCTCCCGGCAAATCTTGCCTGTTTCATCAGGGAGCTCTCAGCCTGCGAGGGCTTCTTTGGACGGTTAAAAAACGAGATGTACTACCACCGGATCAATACGACGCTTGACGACTTCATGCAGCAAGTGGATTCCTATATCTGGTGGCACAATCAGCATCGCACAAAAATCTCACTCGGTGGCCTTAGCCCCGCGGAATACCGCCGGAACCATGCTGCGACGGCGATGGAAGTTGATCGCAGGTTCCGCGCTGTGCGGCGCGCCGATGTTGGAAAATCTGAAAGAAGCTACGCTTGCATAGTGATCGACAGTCCATCCTTGCTTGAGGCAACTGAAGCCCGCGCCTTAAAGATGTACCACAGCGCGTGCTCGGCGTAATAACGCAGGTTGAGGTGCGAGAGCACGCCTTCTATCACCGATAAACTTCACCATCGATGCGGTCCGTTGATTTCTGGTCCCGGGGAGCGGAGCGGATAATTTCCTATTCCCGGAAAGCGCGCTCAATCTGATCTGTGAGTGGTTTCACTAAGTAGGAGATGACCGTGCGATCACCAGTAAGCAAGAACGCTTCTACTGGCATGCCGGGCTTGAGGCTTTCCGGTTTGAAGGAGCCACGCTGACCTTTATCGAGCTTGATTCTCACGCTGTAGAAGGACAACCCATTTCGCTCGTCTTCGACCAGGTCCGGTGAAACGGTTAGTACATGCCCCCCGATTTCGGGCGTGATCCGCTGGTTGAAGGCCGACAGACGCAGATGGACTGGCTGGCCGGGCTCGACTTGGTCGATGTCTTGAGGCGCGATGCGCGCTTCCACCGCCAACTCGTCGGCAATGGGGACGATTTTCATGATCGACTCGCCCGCGGCAACAACGCCTCCTACCGTGTGGATCGCAAGTTGATGTACGCGTCCGGCCTGAGGCGCACGAATGTCGGTTTGCCTCAGAAGCTGATCTGCGGCGATCTTCCGTTCTTCCAACTCCGCGATTTGGGCCTCCGTATCGCGAAGTTCTTTTGCGACGTCGCCGCGCCAATTCTCCTGAACCTGAATGACGCCTATTTCGGTTTCGCTAACCTTGCCCTTGGCCTCGGCGATCGCAGCGATCAGCTGGCCGCGGCCTCCCAGGAGCTGCGCTTCCTGGCGCTCCAACTCCAGCACTCGTGAGTGCTGGACAAGCTTTTTCTCCCACAGGACTTTCACGCTGCTGAGTTCGTCGCGGACCAGACCAAGCTCCTGCTCCTTAGCCTCCCGTTGAGCCTCGAGTCCCGCTATCTCCTTTGTGAGCTGGCCAATCCGCTCCCGGCGTTGCTCGATCTCTGCTTGATAGGCCGCGCGGCGCAGTGCGAACAATTTCCGTTCCCCTTGGAGGACCTGCGCCACGTGGGCGGCGGAGGAGCGCCTCACAATATCCTGGGGAAAGAGGATCGCTTCAGCACCTTCGCGCTCTGCAGTCAGGCGCGCTTGTCGGGCCGAGAGTTCGTCCAGGCTCTTAGTAATGACGGCAAGGTTAGCGCGAGTGACCGTGTCATCGAGGCGAACCAAGATATCACCTGCCTTAACCTCGTCGCCATCACGCACGTTGATTGCGCCCACAACGCCGCCGCTTGGATGTTGCACCGCCTTCACGTTGGATTCAACCGCGATATGTCCCGGGGCGATCACGGCACCTGACAACCCCGTCGTCGCGGCCCATGCGCCAAGCCCGCCAAACAGCATTGCCACCATCGCCGCGCCGAAGACGATGTGCCTGCGCAGGGAAATATCGTTCTGTGTGGGCGCGGATACACCCTTCGCAGGAGCGTGGGCCGCAGGCAATGTCGGCCGACCAATTCTGCCCTTAGCACCTGCTGTCAAATGGCTTTTGTCCGTAGTCAACAGATTAGCGACGCCATGCGCGCGCTGTGCCCAGTCGCGAATACTTATCATCCGGACGCCCTTTCCCCCGCGGGAACCGCTCGAATTGATCTCTCGGGCGCCAGCCGCGTCTGCTCCCGCAAAATCATATCCCGGGGTCCGAAAGCTTTCTGGCGGCCGGACTGAAGAACGAGCAAGAAATCGACAGCCGCCAGCGCGCTCGGTCGATGGGCAATTATGATGACCACGCCTTTGCGGCGTTTCACGGCAAGGATCGCCTGGGTCAGTGCATGCTCCCCATTGGCATCGAGGTTCGAGTTCGGTTCGTCCAGAACCACGAGGAAGGGATCACCATACAGCGCGCGAGCCAGTCCGATGCGCTGCCGCTGGCCTGCTGAGAGCGATGCTCCGCCTTCGCCGATGTCAGTCTGATATCCGCCAGGCAAGAGCAGGATCGTCTCGTGCATGCCCGCGGCCTTGGCCGCCGCGATGATGGCCGCTGGATCCGGCGTGGGATCAAAGCGAGCGATGTTTTGAGCGATCGTGCCTCCAAATAGCTCGACATCTTGTGGTAGATACCCGACATGCCGCCCCAGCGCGTCAACCGGCCACTGCCCGATCGCGGCCCCGTCGAGGCGAATCTTGCCATACGCTGTCTGCCAGACGCCGACGATCGCCCGCGCCAAGGACGACTTACCCGAAGCACTCGGACCGACGATGCCGAGCGCGGAGCCCGCGGTGAGCGAAAATGCAATATCCTGGGCGACAAATCGGCGCTCGCCCGGAGGAATGACGCCGACACCTTCCACCGAGAGTTCGGATTGCGGCGGCGGTAGCTGCAATGCATCCCCGGCGGGAGGAAACAGCGCAAAAAGCTCGTCCAGCCGGCGCCAGCTTTGTCTGGCGGCAAGAAATCTTTTCGAATGCGCGATAGCTTGTTCGACGGGCGCCAGGGCCCGCGCCGTAAGAATAGAACTCGCGATGATGATACCGCCACTGGCCTCCTGGCGGATCACCAAGAACGCGCCGGTCGCTAGCACGAGCGACTGCAGCATCATCCTGAGGCCACGTGAAAGCGCCCCGAAGGAGCCGGTGATATCGCTGGCCCGTATTTGCGCCTGCCTGTAGTTCGTGCTTGCATCGTTCCACAGCGCGGCAAGATTGGATCGCATCCCCATCGCTTCAATGACTTCGGCGTTACGCATGCTTGCCAGTGCAACGTTGTTGCGTGCCTGAGCATAGCTCGACATTTCAGTCGCTGGACGGCGGACCGTTTTTTCCGTGACTACGGTCACTGCCAAAAGCAGGATCGCACCGATCAACGCTGCCGCGCCCAGCCAAGGATGGAAAGCGAAGCAAAGCGCGAGATAGAGCGGCATCCACGGCAGGTCGAAGAGAGCGGCGGGACCGCCGCTCGACAGGAATCCGGAAATTTGGTCGAGGTCCCGCACTGGCTGTAGGCCTTCGCCCGAGTTGCCCCTTATCAGGGGCAACCTCGACATCACACGATAGGTCGCTTCGTTCAGGCGCTCATCTAGTCCGCTGCCAATACGTGCCAGCACGCGGCCGCGTATGGCGTCGAGCGCGCCCTGAAAACCGTAAATTATTAAAATCAGGAAGATCAGTGCGACAAGTGTCGGCACGCTGCGGCTGGGCAGAACTCTGTCATAGACCTGCAGCATAAAGACCGAGCCGGATAGCGTCAGCACGTTGAGAAGACCGCTGAAGGCCGCCACCACGAGAAAAGCCCGTCGAAATCGCCGCAGACAGGCAGCTAACTCGGACTTCGCCCCTGACGTGCGGAGCATTCCTAAACCGGATTGTGACATTTCCGTCCCCTCAAACAACTGCATGTGTGAGCCCGCGATGCGGGCCTTCAACACTACTGGCGCTTGGTTAGTTTTCTAATCGGCCAGCGGCACGCATAATCCCCTGCCTGACCTTCGCCACCCGTGCGAAGGCTAGCCGCAGATACTCGAGCGCTTAGCCGTGGAGTCACTCAGCAACGGCGTATTCTCCTCCAGAAACCAAATGAATCTGGAGGAGAAGTTTCACCGTCCCTCATTGGCTGGGAGTCTAGAGCACGAAGTCACCCGAGGTCAGGTTGACCTGGCCGTGAAGCCAGAGCGTGAACTCAGCATGAACGTCGGTGTCCACGTTCCCGCTCACAACGGTTGTGTCGGAACCGGCATCGTAGGACACCTTAAGCTCGCCGGGAGCGTGGCTGAAATCGCCCTGGATCAGATGGAAGGCTTGGTCGCCCGTCAGCTCCCTGTTTGCGTCGATCGCTGACAGTTTGATCTTGTCGCCGGCGGCGAAATCCATGATCGTGTCGATGCCGCCGTTCTCGCGCGAGTCGCCGAGGCGCTCCATGAGGAAGGTGTCGTTCCCGCTGCCGCCCCATAGCTTGTCGACGCCATCATTCCCCCTGATGACATCGTTTCCGGCGGACCCTTTCACGACATCGTTCCCATTGCCGGCGTCGATGATGTTGTCCAGCTCGTTGCCGATGATGGTCTCACCGTCGCTGGCCCCCTTAAAGCTCACGCCGCTGAACGAAGCAGGCTCGGCAGCGAGCGGGGGCTGTTCGGCTACCGGCGGATGGTCGGCTACCGGCTGCTCGGTGGCAGGTGAATCGGGGGTAGTGCCTTCTTCACCGCTGTGTCGCTCGATCCACTCGGTTTTGGCCTCCTGCCAATAGTCGCGCGCCGCCTGGCCCTGCAGGACCGTCCACCCTTCGGGAGGCATCGGGTAGTCGTCCGGGAGCGGTTTGTCCGACAGATTCAGGAAGACGTTGCCTTTGGACTCGACGGTGTTGTTCCAAGCGTCTTGCATGCTGCGGTAGCTGTGGTGCTCAACGTCCTCGATGGCAAAGACCGTGTTGATGAAGCGCAGGTTCGGTGTGAGCTCGCCGTCCGTGGCAGAGTCGGTCTTGATCATCGAGGAGTGCGTCATCTCACCCTCGTAAAGGAAAGATTGCATCCGCATCAGCACGCCATCCAGCGTGACAGTGTTGTTATGACCGTCGACAGGGCTTGACGACGATGGGTCTACGCTGATGCCACCGAACACCCCGTCAAAAAGGCTGTCACGGATAGTGCCCGTCTGGAGTCGGTCGTTCTCGACCGCGTCGTCGCGGGCGTTGGTGACCCAGACGTCCTCGATGAGGAAGTTAGGGCTGTCCCAGGATACGCGGACAGCGTCCCACGTATTCGTGATATGCCAGTCGCGGATCACGACATCTGGCGTGCCCTCTGTCCTGACGCCAGCCGAGTTGCCGTCGTTGTAGACGTCACGCCAATCACCGGTCATGTCGACTTTGCCGTTGATCGTGCCGCCATCAAGTATCGCACCCGGCGAGTCGTAGACCATAAAGGGGTACGGGCTGCCGTCGCTCCCATCGTTGTCTTGTGTCCAGGATGCATTCTCGGCATCGATCAGAGTTCCCGCAGCAAGGCCCGAAGCCTTGTAAGGTGTGGAGCCGTAGTCTCCGGTCAGCGTAATTGTAGTCACGATGAAAGTTCTCCAGTTTCCCTCTTTCCCCAGGAGTGATTGGGGAGGCAATACACGGCTGTGATTTGCAGCCGCGCAGTTCGTATATTAGCGGAGTATGGCGAACCTGCGGCGTTTCCGATCACCTTGGTGGCACTCGCGGGATCATGACGCACGTCGCACGTCCCGGGTCCGGCGCAAAGGCATGATAGTGCACGACGTTCGCCTTCGGTTCGTTGGCCAGCGGTGCATCCACGACCGGCGCAGCGGTCGGCAATTCGGCGAAGCGCTCGTCGTCGCTGTTTGGGCACGAGCCCCAATCAGGCCACAATTCTCCACCTTTGCGGAATGTCGCCATAGGGAAAGCCTCGATCACCATCGCCGTGATCGGTCACATTCCAGGCATGGACATCAATAATTGGGCTGCGTTCTCGGAGTGTTTCCCACTCCGACTTGAGCGCCTTTCCAAGCCGGCAATCCGGAAAGAGAGCGCCTCGATCCGTTCAAGGTAAATGCGTTGGTCTCCACGGCGTCGACATCCTCGATGATCTGCTTCAGCGAAGCCAGGTTCGTCAGCGCCACTTCCAGTTTTGCACAACAGGCCCGCCAAGGCCGTGCCACTTGCCTCGGACCGCGGTCAGAAAGTCAAGTAACCCATGTGGCTGCGGCAATAGCCCTAAAGGCAAATTGAAGCGTGCAGGCCAGGAGAACACAATGCCATAGGACTGAGTTGATGTTGCTCGCACTGGCCATCGGGGTCGGAATGACAGCTCTGGTGGACCCCGCTGGTGCAGTTTTGATCCTGCTACCGCACAGCGGTCCGCGGATGATCGCTGCCCCTCGTATGTCGGTCGCAGCTTCCGAGTTCGTCGAAAACTAGCAATGGAAGGCTTAAGGCAAGTAAAATGTGCGGGATCGTCGGGATTGTCGGGCACTCGCCCGTTGCGCCACTTATCGTGGACGCTCTCAAGCGGCTGGAATATCGCGGCTACGATTCTGCCGGTGTCGCCACTGTTGAGGGCGGGCAGCTCGCCCGCCGACGTGCGGAAGGCAAACTGGTCAACCTCGAGCGCCGGTTGCAGGCCGAACCACTGGGCGGCACGATCGGCATCGGGCACACGCGCTGGGCCACGCACGGCGTCCCGAACGAGACCAATGCCCATCCGCATTTTTCTAGGGATGTGGCGATTGTACACAATGGCATCATCGAGAATTTCGCGGAACTGCGCGCAGAACTGATCGCAGATGGTTTCGAATTCGCTTCGGAAACCGATACCGAAGTTGTCGCCCATCTGATCTCGCGCGAACTGGCGCGCGGCACGAAACCGGTCGGGGCCGCACACAATGCATTGAAGCGGCTCGAGGGCGCCTTCGCGCTGGCAATCATGTTCCGTGGAGACGAGGATCTGATCATCGGGGCGCGCAACGGGCCCCCGCTTGCGGTGGGCCACGGCGAAGGCGAGATGTATCTGGGCTCCGACGCCATCGCGCTCGCGCCCTTCACCGATTCTATCACCTATCTGGAGGATGGAGACTGGGCTGTCGTGCAGCGTGGCGGCTTGCAGATATTCGACATCAGCGGCACGCCGGTCGAACGTAAGCGGCAGCGGTCGATCGGCTCCTCCTTCCTGGTCGACAAGGGCAATTACCGGCATTTCATGGAGAAGGAAATCCATGAACAGCCGGAGGTGATCTCGCATACCCTTGCGCATTATCTCGACTTCGCCCAGGGAAAGGCCAAGCCGGTCGATCTGCCATTCGATTTCGCGAAGCTCGACCGTATGGCGGTTTCGGCCTGCGGCACCGCTTATCTTGCCGGCCTGATCGGGAAATACTGGTTCGAACGCCTGGGGCGGTTGCCGATCGATATCGATATCGCATCCGAGTTCCGCTATCGGGAAATGCCGCTGTCGAAGTCGAGTGCAGCCCTGTTCATCTCGCAGTCCGGCGAGACTGCCGACACGTTGGCATCGCTACGCTATTGCCGCAGCGCCGGCATTCCGATCAGCGCAATCGTCAATGTCCGTGAATCGACGATCGCGCGCGAATCTGACTGCATTTTCCCGACGCTTGCCGGGCCGGAGATCGGCGTCGCCTCGACCAAGGCCTTTACCTGCCAGCTTTCAGTGCTTGCAGCGCTCGCGGTACGTGCGGCCGCAGTGCGGGGGACCATCGGCGGGGAAAACGAAAAGCGGCTCATCCGCCAGTTGTCGGAAGCGCCGCGTTTCGCCAGCCAGGTGCTCAAGCTCGGAGAGCAGATCGAGAAGGTCGCGCGCGAACTCACGCAGGTGCGGCATGTGCTGTATCTGGGGCGCGACACCAATTATCCGCTCGCCATGGAAGGCGCGCTCAAGCTCAAGGAGATCTCATATATCCATGGCGAAGGCTATGCCGCGGGCGAACTGAAACACGGCCCCATCGCGTTGGTCGATGAAACCATGCCTGTCATCGTCATCGCGCCGCATGACCGGATTTTCGAGAAGACTGTCTCCAACATGCAGGAGGTCGCAGCCCGCGGCGGCAGGATCATTCTGATCACCGACCGGAAGGGGGCCACGCAGGCAAGCCTGAAGACGATGGAAACGATCATCCTGCCCGACATGCCGGAGATCATAGCGCCGATCATCTACGCCCTGCCGATCCAAATGCTGGCCTATCATACCGCCGTGCACATGGGCACCGACGTTGATCAGCCGCGCAATCTGGCAAAATCCGTCACAGTGGAATAGCTCTCGCGCAGGACCGAGAGCCGGTGGGCGGGGCTGCTTATCGGACGCGCTCATATGGAATACGATGCCACCAGGCACGCAGTGCAATGCGTATCCAGCCGCTCCAAGATAGACCTGCCCGATGGGATTGAGGTCCGGGCTGTAGGGCGGCAGGAAGAAGAGGCGTGCCTCCTTGACGGCGCGGCGCACGGCTTATCCCTTGTGGCTGCCGAGATTGTCGAGGATTACGATGTCGCCCTTGGCGAGCGTGGGCACGAGGACTTTCTGGACATAGAGGGTGAAGAACTCGCCGTTGATCGGCCCGTCGACGACCCAAGGCGCATCGATACGGTCGCTGCGCAAAGCAGCGATGAAGGTCATGGTTTTCCAGTGGCCGTGCGGGACCGGTGCAGCGAGCCGCCGGCCGCGCGGCGCCCAGCCCCGCAGTGGCGCCGTATTCGTCTTGATGGTTTCATCGAGAAAGACCAGCCGACAGGCTTCGGAGCCCAGGGGATAGCTTCGTTGGCATCATTGGCAAAATCCTCCTTCAAATGACTTCTGAAACAGGATCCGGCGCGACAAACCGCTCAATCTACTGGTCCCGGAAAGCCCGCATCATCTGATCCGTCAACGGCTTCATCAGATACGAGAGCACCTTGCGCTCACCGGTCTGGATGAAAACCTCGACCGGCATGCCGGGAACGAGCGCTAGCTGGCCGAGTCTCTGCAATCCCTCCGGAACCGGGGTGATGCGCACCACGTAATAACTCTCGTTGGTGCGCTGATCCCGCGTGATGTCGGCGGCGACCCTGGAGACCACTCCGATAAGCTCAGGCGTGCTGCGCAGATTAAAGGCGGTGAACCGAAGCAGGGCTGCTTGGCCAACCAGAAGCTGGTCGATGTCTTGCGGAGCCACCTTTGCCTCGACCGTGAGGGCGTCAGCATCAGGGACAATCAGCATGATCGGTTCCCCGGCACCAATGACACCGCCGACGGTGTGCACAATCGACTGATGAACGGTACCGCTCGCAGGAGCACGAATATTGATGCGCGCCAGCTGATCTTCGGCCGTGACGTTTCGCTCCTCGAACTCGGCTATCTTGGCGTCGACCTCGCGCAATTCGCGTCCCGTCTCGCTCGAGAATTCCTTATCCAGTTGCAGGACCTGGAGCTCCACTTCCGCGATCGCTCCCTTTGTCTGCGCAATGCTCGAAACAAGCTGGGCTCGTTCGCCTTCGATCCGCGTAGCTTCGCGTTCATAAGCCGTCAGCTTGGATATCGGCACCAGCTTCTGTTCAAAGAGGCTGCGAACCCCGTCGAGCTCATTGTTGACCAGCTCGATCTCCCTAGCCTTGGCCACTTCCTGGGCCGAATGGCCTTCGATCTGCTTGCGGTACTGTTCCATCCTTTCGTGAAGTCGTGCCTTGTTGCCGGATCGCGCGATCCGGCGAAGTTCGAACAGTCGCTTTTCGCCGGCAACCAGCGCCGCCACCTCGGGAACGCCCATCCGGCTCGCAAGCAATGGAGCGAGCGTCATCTCTTCGCCGCCATCGCGCTCGGCCTCGAGACGGGATTTGCGGGCGTAAAGCTCGTCCAGGCTCTTGGTCACGAACGCGAGATTGGCACGGGGAACAACGTCGCTAAGCCGGACCACAACATCGCCGGCATTTACGTGGTTGCCGTCACGCACGAAGATCTCGCCGACGATACCTCCGGTGGAGTGTTGCACCTTCTTCTCATTATCCTCGACGACCACCGCGCCATGCGCGATGACCGCGCCCGAAATGTCCACGGTTGCGGCCCAGCCGCCGACGATGCCGGCGAGCAGGGTGATGAACGTCACCCCTCCCATGAGATTGCGTCGAATGGACCGCCGGTTGCAGTGCGTCGACCGAGTATCTGCCATCTTTGCGCCTGCCTCTTCTCGAGCGCTGTCAATTCGGCCGTTTCGGCGAGATCGAAACGGGCTTCGGGTTGGCGTTGTTGGCCGGCTGCAATGGCAAGAGTTTTGCCAGGACCCGTTCTCGCGGCCCGATCATGTGCATCTGTCCTTCCTTCATCGCCAGAACGAAGTCCAACTCAGAGAGGATGTTCGGTCGATGCGTCACGATCACGACAATCCCGGCGCGGGCCTTGACCCCCCGGATCGCCTCGGCAAGCGCCATTTCGCCTTCAACGTCGAGATTGGAATTCGGCTCGTCGAGGACAACGAGGAACGGGTTCCCGTGGAGCGCGCGCGCGAGCGCCACACGCTGACGCTGTCCCGCCGACAAAGCGGCGCCGCCTTCCCCGATCTGGGTCTCGTAACCGTTGGGCAGGCTGACGATCAGATCATGGACGCCCGCCGCTCGGGCGGCGGCAACGACGACGCCAGGGTCCGGGTACGGGTCGAAGCGGGCAATATTGTCCGCCACCGTCCCCGCAAAAAGCTCGACATCCTGGGGCAGATAGCCCACGTGTCTGCCGAGTTGTTCCGATGGCCACTGATCGAGCGCCGCGCCATCCAGCTTTACCCGCCCCGCCAGGGGCCGCCATGCGCCGACCAGCGCGCGAACGAGGCTCGACTTGCCGGAGCCGCTTGGTCCTATGACGCCGATCCCCGAGCCGGCATCCAGATTGAACTCGATGCCCTGGACAACAACCCGCTGCGTCCCTGGCGCGCCGATCACGAGCCGGTCCACGGTCAAGCTCGATCTCGGTGCCGGAAGCGCCATTGGCTGCACGTCCTGGGGCAGGCGGGCGAGCAGTTGCCCGAGCCTGCGCCAGCTCTGGCGTGCACCCACGAAATTGCGCCAATGGGTGATGGCAAGGTCGATAGGGGCAAGCGCCCTGCCGACCAGGATCGAACCTGCAATGATGATCCCGGCGGTCGCCTCGCCATGGATCACGAGCCAGGCACCTACGCCTAGCATTGCGGACTGCAGCATCAGCCGCAATGCGCGCGAAGCGCTACCCAGGCCGCCCGTGACATCGCTGACACGCTGCTGCTGGGCGAGGCACTGGCGACTTGCGTCCCGCCATTGGTCATGGAGGCGCCTCCCCATCCCCATCGCCGCGAGGACCTCCGCATTGCGGCGACTCGCCTCGGCGAGGATATTGCGGCGGGCGCCCGTCAAGACCGCCGCGCTCGCTGGCCTGCGCGTGAGTATCTCGGTGGTCGCTGTGAGGAGAACCAGTATGATTGCGCCGCAAATGGCGGTTATCCCGAGAACCGGATGGAAACTCCAGATGATTGCCAGATAGAAGGGGAGCCACGGCAGTTCGAAGAACGCATTGGGTCCCGGCCCCGAGAGAAAGGAGCGGATGCTGTCGATATCGCGCTGCGGCTGCAGCCCGTCGCCCTGGTAGCCGACCAAGAGGGGCAGCCTGGTTATCGCGGTGAAAACACGTCCGGAGACCGCCTCGTCCAGTTCGGTGCCGATGCGGGCCATGATGCGACCACGCACGAGGTCGATGATGGCCTGCCCGACGAAGAGAATGCCGGCCAGTATTGCCAGGCCGACCAGCGTCGGAACGCTGCGGCTCGGCAACACGCGGTCATAAACCTGCAGCATAAAAAGCGCACCGTTCAGCATGAGGATGTTGCTCACGCCACTGAACGCCGCAACACCGGCGAGCGCTCCCTTGCAGGAGCCAAGCGCGCTGGCCAGTTCCGAGCCCGCTGCCGGATTACCGGCAAGGGAAATGGGCCGCGCAGCCGCCGATGGCTGTGGCGAGGGTCCCGTCCGCTTCCGCCGTGCCGGCCCGAATAACAGCAACAGGCCGAGACTTCCGATCATCAGCCAGAACGGGAGCCCGTCCGCTGCGCTCTGCAGGTCTTGAAACAACAAAGGATCGGGCAGGTACCCCGTCAGGGCCGCAAGCGCGCTACCGCCGGGATCGCCGATTTGATGAGGCAACAGCAGAGCCAAAGGTCCGACCTGCGCGAGAGCGATGAAGATCAGAACCATACCGGCAGTCTGCCACTTTGTGAGGCTGCGTCGACGACGGCTATAGCGCGGCCTTTTCCGGCGCCATCCGGCTCGCAACAGCGCCGATCCACCGGGCTCTGCGAGGCGAGGCTCCGCGCGCAGATGGCCCGCCAGAACCACCAGTGCGGTTCCGACAAACATCGTCAAAGCCGGAGGGATGAGATCCAAGATGCCGAGCTCCGCGCCCCCGGGTTCGACACCGTCGGGAAGATAGATCCCCAAGGGCTCCGACAGCGCCTTGACTGCAACGAGAAGATCAAGAAACCGCGATTGGACGAACCAGGCAAATCCAAACAGCAGCAAGACAAAGCCCACGCCCGTGCCGAGCCGGGCGATTCGCCGCACCTGTTTATCTCCCTTATCTTTTGCGGGCATCGCGCATGAAAATTTGGACCGGATCGGTGGCATCGAAATGATCGCCCATCAAAGCAGCAAGTATTTCGACAAAGAGCGCGAAGAGGACGTTCGAATAGACCTCAGACCTGCTGCATGGCCGCGCCTTACCTGCGCGCTGCAACACGCCAAAGTATTCTCCTCGGAACCGCCGCGAAGCAGTCGGGTCAACACATGCACGATCTTCATTTGCGAATACCTCCACTAACCTGTGTGCCTGAGACGACGCCTCGACCGGGAGCCCGCGGGTCGAAAAAGGAAGGTCCGGATTTCAAGAATGCGCTGCAGCCCGGCTTTGCAGGGGATCATTTTCGTCCCTGAAAAGGCTAGATCGATGAGCGCGCGCGCTGCATCTCATGAGGCGTCTTTGCGAAGCGGCGAAGCCTTCTACAAGGACAACCAGATCTCCTTGAAAAGCTCCCGCTTGACACTCTCAGCGCTAGCGCTGGCGTCGATGGTCCTGATGTCGTTGTCCAAGGCCCGCAGTTCGGCCATGAGTGCCAGCCGCGCGTCGAACCCCTCCCTGGTAATTTCTCCGGGCTTTCGCGCCTCGGAAACCGAATAATCGGAGACGAGATGCAGCGTCAGATGCGGCCTGCAAGAATCCATCCGCTCGTATAGCTTCTTTTCAAGCCGCGCCAGCATGCCCACGCCAGGCGCGGATGAGAGATTTGGCGGTATCATCGGCCCGTCCAGATATCCGTGCCGAAGCTTCTGTGGCCAGCGGTCGCTGATAACGATCATGCCGCGCATTGCCCATCGATGCGCACGGTTCACAACGGCGTACCGTTCGATTGCGATCAGAACTCCCCAGAGCGCCAAACCGACCGACAGTATCCTTCCCATTGCGCGGCTTTCCCGGCCCTCGGTCCGGATCATCGCCTTGAGCTCGCGCCGGCGGTAAAAAGCCAGGCGCTGCAGCCCCTTGCGCAACCGCCATCCTCTTCCCTCGCCGGTGCCGACATAAACCTGGGCGCAGCCGAACTTCCATCGAAATATCCGTGTCAGCAGGCTGACCTGCGTGCTCTTTCCCAGTCCGTCCGGAGCGACGAGCGCCACCACGACCCCACCGGCCCAGGGCCACCGTTTTGGCGGTACGGCGCCGGGCATGACGCGACCTGCGAGCCTCAGGGCGAGATAGGAGGCCTTGCGCACGAAATGAACCGCAGCATCCGCGATACCGCTGGCTCTCGAGAAGCCGCATCTCTGCCGGAGCGAAAGCCTCAGTCTTGCAAGGTCGCCGCTGTGCACCAGAATACCGTCCTCGCTCGGCCGAATCCTGCAGCTGACGCTTCTGCCACGGCCAAATTTGTATTCAATGATGTAGGAATTCGGTTCGCCGGGGGCGGGGGACAGGCGCGCAAGTTGCTCCTTGCGACTGCCACGTATCGCCACCCAACGTTTCCACGGAAGCGTCCACAGACGGAACGCGAAGCGGGCGATCGATATCCGAACCTCGTCCTCAGGGGAGACGACGGGGATGGAAATCCCCCCAACGAATACATGCTCCCACCGCCCGACCGCCGCATGATCGAAAGCCAGGTAGCGCTTGCGAAACTCCCAGCCGACACGAATTCCGACGTGGAGGTCGAGATGGAGATAGGCACCGCATGAAAAATCGGCAACGAACCAATCCTCTCTGCCGGCGCAAAAATTGTCGTAGCAAGAGAGGCTTACCCCGCGGCGACCATGCAACTCAGCCATTATCGAACAGAACATCGGGTAGTCCTGCTTATCGAGGAGCACATCCAGATCGTCGCAGCCGGCGACCGCCTCAGGCAGGCTCGCGAGATCCTGGATAATCCCGTATCTCACCCCTGCCTCATCCAGGGCGCGAAACAAGGTTGCCGCCACTGGAAACGCGGCAGCCGTATCGGCTGCGTGCAACGGCGCGATTGCGTCCGAGCCAGCTAGGTCCATGCCTGGTACGTCATTCTGCTTGTCCGCCGCATCCACGGTCAGATTCCGGCGCCCAGCGATTACCTGATGTGGGTTCATATCGTGCTCCCGGGCCGCTTGCCGACCATGGCGCGCGCCGTGTTCGAAGGAGTGACGGTAATGTGCTTGTCCGGGCGGGCTTCGCTTCGCGATCTCTGCATGAAGCGCATGTGTGGCCATTTTGCCAAGGGGACGTCTACTGCGGATTTCTTCGCAAGCTGCCGCACTTAGGGTGAGTCGTGTGACTGCGCCCCCACACCAATAGAAACTATACCAAACAAGAACAATACTCTACATTAACATTCATGTTATAAGCAATTGATCTCTATCAATATACATAGGAACGGATCTATTCATAACATCAATAAGTATTCTTACTGCTCCAGACCGTCCAACATAATCCAAAGTACCAAGCTGGTCCGCAAATGGCCCATTCGTGACCCGTATCTTCTGCCCTGGCTCCAAAAGACTCTTCGGGTGCAGGAACCCCTCGTCATCGGTTGCTGACAGGAGGGTCTCAATGACGCCGAATGGAACCGGAATCGGCGCGCAATCTGTCATGACGAGCTTGCGAACGCCCACGGTGGAATTGATTGGCGACCACCTTTGCTCGCGAATATCGAATGATACGAACAGGTAACCTTCAAAATATGCGGAACAAACCGGTCTGATTTTGCGCGCATGCCGGACAGTTCGCCGTCTTTTCGGCAAATAGGTTCGGAAGTTTTGAGACGACAGGTGTCGTTCGGCCAGGACTTCGCAGTGCTGGTGCGTCTGAACCACATACCAACGTGCACTACGCGCATCCTGGCTGTCCAGCGGTTCCGCTACCGAACTTTCCATTTTTAGCATACTCAACCCTCTGAATGCAGATGGGCCGCCACAAGCAAATTAAATCAACAATTTTGCATGGCCGCGCTCATGCCCGTGAACCATCCATGTTCCGCCACCCGTTGTCGCGAACATCCATGAACATTGCACACCGAGGCGCCAGCCACCCGAGAATGTATCAGGTTCGCGGACCTGCGTGCCATCAGCACTAGAGCGTAACAGGCTGGGAGCAAGTGATTAGCAGATAGATACTTTTTGCCGATCAACCCTGCAAAAAGGCGCAGGCGCATACCACCGTAGTGGAGCGAGCTTACGACGGATTAGACGGATCGGCCCGCTGATTACAGACTTTCAAATGTGCTATTTCTCAAGCGGATTACCGGCTTTGTGAGGCCGAGTTGGGGTGCACCATGATTTTTGCCCCTCTGGCGCGGCTGCCGGCAGAGTGAAGACACGGGGTGCGGTCGGCAATTATGACGCGGGAAGGCACGGAGGAGGCCACGACGATGACCTTACTAGAAGCGAATGAAGGAGCTGTCGTGCAAGTTTCCCCTGATGGCGTGGCGGCGGGCCTCGTGACCCAGGCCCGGCTCGTGCGCATCCGTGGGCAGAACATCCTGTTCAGCCCAACCCAGCGCGCCATCTTCGCCCTTAACGACACGGCCGCCGACATCTGGCGCTCGTTGCAGGAAGGCGCTTCACCGGATGCTATCCCGCGCAGGATCATGCGCGGTCACGTTGATGCCCTCGATGCGAAAGAATACGTTCAAACCGCGCTAAGGGATTGGGAGCGCCTGGGCCTGATCCGGCCACACGCACCATCGGCCTCCGCTTCGCTTCACAAGCATGTGGTCCAAACGCTGGCCGTGGCGGACCGTCGCATCCGGATTGTCTATCCAGCGACCCATGCCTTTCCGGCAATCACCGTCTTCAGGCACCTCGAAGTCCAGCCGGAGGCCACCGACACTCTCCTGGAACTGGTCGAGCACGGGGATCGGATCCACGTGTTCCGGAATAGTGACTGGCTTCGGACCTGCTCCCCCGAGGAGATCCCCACCGTGCTGAAGGGGGAATTGCTGTCCGAAGCGCTCGAGCATGGCATCTATGAACTTGCACTCCACGCAGCCGCCCTCTCCTCAGGCGAACGCCTGATCCTGCTCTGCGGCGATCCCGGTGCAGGCAAGACGACGCTGACATTGGCCCTGGCCCAATCGGGCTTCGGCTTCGTCTCGGACGATGTGACCCTTTTGAACTGCGGCGGGCTTGGCATCGGACTTCCCTTCGCCGCCGGCGTCAAGCCCGGCGCATGGCCTCTTCTTGCCGGATACTATCCCGAGCTCGCTGCAGCACCGATCTTCAGGCGCCCCGATGGCAAGCGAGTGCGCTACATCGTGCCGAAACACTTTTCGCCGGTGTCGCAGGCCCCCCGAGCCATAGGCTGGGTGATCCTGCTTAACCGCGACCGCGGCTCCCGTCCCAGTCTGGATCCGGTCGATGCGGTCGGTGCGTTGCGCGGCTTGCTCAACGGTGCGTTTGCGCCCGGCCGAGATCTCGGCAGCACCGCCTTCGAAATGCTGACACAGGTTATTGGATCGGCCAGGACCTGCTCCCTCACCTATTCCTCGCTGGAAGATGCGTTGGAATTGATCCGGGGAGCTTGCCGGTGATGCGTGCCGACACCGCTCTTGACGCCCTGGTCTCCGGCCTTCAGGGGCACCTCGTCGCCGATGTCGACTGGCAAGCCTTGATCGCACTGGCGAACCACACGCTGCTCACGCCCGCCCTATTCTCCTCGCTCGCCCAATCGGGCCAGATCGAGCGGCTGCCAGGCGACGTGCGCGATTATCTTGCCTTTATCGATGACTGCAATCGGAGCCGGAACCTGAGCTTGAGGGCACAGTTGATCGAGACCGTCGCCGCGTTCAACAGCCGAGGGATCGTTCCGATTCTGCTCAAGGGAGCCGTTCCGCTCTTTGTTTCCCCGCCCGGCCGGTTGCCCAGCAGGATGACGAGCGATCTCGATATCGCCGTGGAAGCGGGCGAGGAGGCTGCCGCCAAGGCCTGCCTCGAAGAGCTTGGCTATCGTGAGGTGCCGGACGTTCGTGGCATGGCGCGTCCGCAGGATGCGGGCATCCTGGAACTCCGGCGGTATCGGCCGGACGGATTCGGATGCCCCCAGCCCGTCCAACGGGATGGCCTTCGGGTGAAGATTCCTTCCCTTGAGGCCCGCGCAATGCACTGGATCATGCATGACCTCCTCAAGGAAGGAGATTACTGGCGCGGAAGAATCGATCTGCGGCACCTGCACGATCTGGCACAACTCGCCGAAAGCGAACAGTTGGATTGGGCGGCGCTGCGCACGGCAATGCCAAACAAAACCACCCGGAATGCGCTCGACACCCAACTGCTGACCTTGCACCATTTCTTTGGGACGAAGATTCCGGCAGACGCCGCAGGGCGCCCGATGCCCCGCCTCCAGCACTGGAGGCGCATCTATACGGTCAGGCATCCTGTCTCCGGCGCTCCGCTACGCCTCGCCGGCAACCTGGCATGGGGCCTCAGCCGGCTCACACGTTCCCTTGAGCTGGCGCGTCGCAACCCGATCGAACTGGTGCGTCGCGCAGGCCTCATCCTTTCGAATAAGGGGCTACGCTCAAAGATTTAGGGATCAAATCTAAGGTCTGGATGGTTCCTACACGGACAGGATGTATACTGTTCATGAGTGTTTCCAAAGGAGCCAGGGCAATGGAGAAGAGAAACGACTCAGAAATGATCCCTGAGGGACTGGAAACTGAAGCGCAGGCTCGAAGAGATTTTCTCAAGAAGGCCGGGCGTTTTGCCGTTGTAACACCTCCGGCGATTACCCTCCTCCTTGGTACGAGCCTGAGTTCGCGCGCCATTGCCAAGTCCAATGGCACACGTCCCGGCTGGGGTTTTGGGGACAAGAACCATACCCACAACGGACCTCCGGGTCTCTGGAAGCGGTTGGGCGGCTGATCGGTGGTCCTTCGCCTCACACTCAGTTTTTGATCATCTTCTTCCACGACTTGGTGTCCACTTATTTTGGTGGACACCTTATGCGTCAGCTTACTCAAGAGAAGACGGCGCGGGGAATTTCGCGCTTGGCGTTGATTTTCCTTGGACGCCGCTCTTTCTGAGCGTGATCTTCCTTTTTCACCCAACGCTCTCGGATAGGTCGCCAGCGGTGGCGGGCTCGTGCTGATCGTCCTGACATTGGCAAACCAGTTGCGTTCCCGGACACCCGCCTCGGCCCATTGGCCGGGAAGCCGAGGCGCCGGGGCAGAATGCCGAGGCGGTTCAGGTTGTCGGAATGCGCGAGGCTGCGGTTTGTGATGGTCTCCCGGTTGTCGAAGGAAAAAGGCTATAATATCTCGATAAGCGCCTTTTCGCGCGTCGCCATTTTCAATCCGAAGGCGAGGCTTGATGTTTTCGGCGACGGGCCAGAGCGCGAAAGTCTAGAGAGACTTGTCAAGAAACTCCGCCTTAATTGAGCCTGGCCAAGGAGCTGCCACGGCACGACATTTTCATCCAGGCATTCGCGCATCAAGGAAGGGTCGCCGGTGTCGATCGTCGAGGCGATGGCCTGCACTTTACCAGTCATCGCCACTGCGATCGGCGGAATTGCCAGCCAGGTCGTCCCTGGGCGGACAGGATACCTTGTCTCCGAGGGCGACGTTGCCGGCATGTCGGTGGCGATGCAGAGATTGGCGTCGGACCCGGCGCTGCGTAAGCAATTGGGAAGCGCAGCCCGCACGCAGGCCGTCGCTTATCATGACTCCACGACGAAGGCGCGGCGCCTTGGCGAGTTAAGCGTCCGCCGGTCGGCAACAGCATGATTGCCGATGTCCGGCGGTGCGAGCTTAGGACAGCGAAATGGCGGCGGCTCGACGAGCAACGGGATCTACGGATTTCGAACAAACCTGCACTGCAACATCCGTGGCGTCGAGAACGGCATAACCGTCTTGGAGCCGGCCCTTATCCAAGACAACTAATTCATAGGTAGTAATTCTTAGGTAGGCGCCGCTAACGGTGGCAGCGATGTTCAGATCTTGCACAGCACGTTGCCAACGAGGTGATGTCTCACGTTCCAGCCTCGGTTCCGTCGATCATGGGAACGCGAGAGCTTGAGAGCTTGGCGCCGCGGTGGCAACAGGAGCAGGTGCGGTGAACCACGGCCGAGAGGTGATAGTGCTTCCCGGCGCCGATCTTACCCACAAGTGTCTACGCCGCTGCCGATCTCGTGGGGTTCGGCGTTGCGCGCGCTTTCCATTGGTCCCCCGCTGATCGTCTAGGGTAGAAGAGGCGTTCTCTGAAGCGTTCGAGCCCTCGACATGCGAGCTGTCCTTGCGGCAAGGTTTTTACGGCTTGGCTGAGGGCGCAGCTGGAGCCAGCCGCCTTGCCGCACAAATGGAGAGCTTAATCAATGATACCCGATCGTCGGGCAGCGCTTGCTCACTTCGGGCGAGAAATGGTCACCAAACGCTTTAGCCTGCAATGAGTAGCGGATCTGCAACTCGACATCTACCGCCAATCCTGGCCGACCCGCCGAAACGTAGGCTCAGCGATGCGATGCGCTCGGCCCGTCTTTCACTGATGCTCGAAATCGCGAGCCATGATCCGTTCCGCAAGCGGATAAAGAAAGTCCGGGAGCAGACCATCCTGGCCACCGTCTACTCGGGCAACTGGCCCCCGACCCACGGAGAGTGAAACTCTTGTGCCCTGTTCCAGCCGAATGCAGAAACTATTCCAGCGCCGCCTGACCTGCCCCTGAGAATTTCCTCCAGAATGGATTAGGCTGTGGTGACGAATTAACCATTTGGGATTCCGTTTTGGGGGCAGATCAGATTCAACGCTGACTTTTGGAGGTTGGCGATGGATGGTGAGGTTCTCAGGGATGATCAGTGGGAGCGGCTGAAGCCGTTTGCGCCCGGCGGTCGCAAAGGCAGGCGCGGCCCGCGCAGCGACGGGCGCCGGTTCTTCGACGCGGTGTTGTGGCTTGCCCGATCGGGTGCCCGCTGGCGTGACATGCCCGAAGACCGCTTCGGCCCCTATTAGACAGTCAAACGGCGTTATTACCGCTGGATCGAACAGGGTGTGTTCGACCGGAGGTTCGGTGCAAAAGGCGGATGATCAGTTGCTGACGCGCGAAGAAGCGCTTCGTCTCTATACGCGAAGCGCCGCATGGATCGGCTTTGCGGAAGAGGATCGCGGTACGCTTTCCGCGGGCAAGCTCGCCGACCTTGCCGTGCTCGACAAACCGCACATGACCATGCCGGTGGGCGAGATCGACACGGTCCGCTCCGTCCTGACCCTGCTCGGCGGCAAGGTCGTGCACGACGCGGACGTCATCAAGGCAGCCAGACCATCACCGCCAGCGGCGGCGGATTATCCGGGGGCAATTAGGATGAATTCGGCAACCACGAATACGGACTACGGTCGAACCGTGGCCCGAACTCTTCGGAGCCGAGAACGATGTGAAGCCTGTCGGCGCGGCAGGCTTCCGCATGTGGCTATCGGCGGAGCGGCACTTGGCCAGTTTTCTAACCCCATTTACGCATTTGTCTAATCCTTGACGGCTGCGTGCACTGTGAGACGCTATGACTTCACGGTTGTAATGCGTGGGGGTATCCAGTGAAATTCTCAAAGGCCAAGAAGAAACATCCCGGAAAGATGCATAAAACAGTTGGTGCGATCGGTCGTTACGACGAAGGCTTCGTCAGCGGCGGACGCGCCACCCCCGGTTTCTCTTACCGGGGAAGATGGCTCAACGAAGGATGCCCGGGCACCTTCGAGACATGGCTGGTCAACAAAGGCGTCATGCCCAAGGTTTAACAGCGACGCCCGGACGGCATTTCCATGGACTGCGCCGTTCGGTGTGGTGCGCCATCTTGCGCCTCAGTTGCGCGCAGCGCTCTGTCACGGAAGCCTTGCAATCCGGCGACACCCGCGTTGCGGAACGTCCTTCGCCGGCGGGAAATCTCGCAGGCACGCTCACGCGCTATGTTGAGTTTTGCGCCGGACGAGCAGCCTTTCCAGCGCTTCGTCGACCAAGGCAGGAATTCGCGTCGGATCGTCCAGATATGCGACTTCGAGCAGGCCAGCAACGACCGCGGGATCATCCGCCGGCAGCTGCGTTGAAGCAAAAACGAGACGGACCGGGTTCGCGGAGTTAACATGCGCATTCGGGATGGAAGGATCGTTGAGAGCCCGCGATACGTGAAGGGATAGAGCCCGCCCTCACCGCCCTTCGGGCATCCTGCGGGGCGGGCGCGCGCGTCCAATTAAGGTGACCTGGGCTTCGGGTGTCCGGCGTAGGCGCATCTGCAGACGAGCGGTCTCAAGCCGCTCCGCGGTGAGATCAGTATCAGGCACACGTTGTGGAGGCTTTCACTGAGCGGACGCTGCAACTTTTGCGCATCGTGCGTGGCCAGGCAAAACGAAAAGTTTTGCATCTCTAATATTCGCGATGCTATGGTTCATTCGTTTGGCCCTCTTGTTCGGCGCGGAATCGTTGCCGGCTGGAGGAGGCATAGTCCGGGGGCCCGAGCATGGCATTTACTCTGCCTCGCCTGCCTTTGCTCGCGAACCTGGAAGGTTACCGCGTCGGATGGCTACGCAACGATATCTCCGCCGGACTTGCAATTGCCGCCGTTGGCCTTCCCAGCGCCATCGCCTACCCGGCCATAGCCGGACTGCCCGCCGAAACCGGCCTCTATGCCAGCATCACGCCGCTCATCGCCTATGCGGTCTTCGGCCCGTCGCGCCAGCTCGTCGTTGGTCCGGACGCTGCCACGATGACCGTGTTGGCAGCGGTTCTGACAACGGTATTCGCTACATCCGGCGCGACGGTCGACCGCGTGACAGCAGCCGCGCTGCTGGCGCTGATCGTCGGCATCCTATGCCTGATTGCGCGCCTTGTACGGCTCGGGGTGCTGGCGACCTTTCTGTCACGCCCGATCCTGACCGGCTTTTTCGCCGGCATCTCGCTGTCGATCCTGGTTGGGCAGATCAAGCGCTTTACCGGCGTCAATATCGAGTCCGAGGGCTTGGTATCACCTGTGCTCGAACTCCTGCGGCAAGCCGGTTCGATCCATTGGCCCACCCTGGCGTTCGCCTTGGCCTGTTTTGCACTCTTGCAAGTGGCCCGCATCTATCGCTCGCCCATACCTGGCCCGGTAATAGTCGTTTTTTTGGCTGTGCTGCTTTCCTTTCTCTTTGACTTCGAGGGACACGGAATGGCGGTCGTCGGCGACATACCGCAAGGGCTGCCGTCGCTCGTCCTGCCGCGCATTGGGAACCTGCCGATTGATGCCTTGCTGACCGGCGGAGCCGCCATCTTCCTCGTCAGCTTCGGCTCCGGTGTCATTGCCGCGCGTAGTTTCGCAACGCTCGGCGGCTACCGCGTCGATCCGAACCGTGAACTGACGGGCTTCGGTGCGGCAAACTTCGCCGCCGGGCTGTTCGGCACGTTTCCGGTCACGGCTTCGGATTCCCGCACCGCCGTCAACTTTGCCGTCGGCGGTCGTTCACAAATCGCAAGCCTGGTCGCGGCCGCGACCCTCATGGCGGTGCTTGTGTTTCTCGGCAGCGTTCTGCGCATCCTGCCGATCGCCGCGTTGGGTGCGATTCTCGCGGCAACCGCACTCAGTTTGATCGACCTCGAAGGCCTGAGGCGCATATGGCGCGTCAACCGGATCGAATTCGTATTCGCTCTGATCGCCTTGTGGGGACCGATCGGGCTCGGCGTCTTGAACGGCGTGGTCATCGCCATTGCCGCAACGCTGATCTATCTGCTGCTGCAGGCCATGTATCCGCACGACGCCCTACTCGGCAGGATTCCTGGTCGGGACGGCTTCTATAAGCTGCATCGCGCACCGGATGCACGTCCTGTGCCGGGCTTCGGCGCCTGCATGATCCAGGACAGCCTGCTTTTCTACAATGCGGACTATGTGCGGGAGCGCTTGACGGCCATTGCCGACGAATTGCCGCCGCCGGCCCATTGGCTGGTCATCGATGCCAGTGCGATCCCCCAGATCGACAGCACCGCCGCCGAGATGCTCGGGGAACTGGCCGACGAACTAAAGGCGCGCGACATTGCGCTCGGCCTGGCGGAATTGCACACGGATGCCCGCGCCCTCCTCGACCGGGCGGGCATCATCGAAAGAATTGGCCCGAGCATGGTCTTCGAGGGCATGGAGGACGCGCTCGACGCCTACGAGGCCCGATACGGCGAAGGTAAGACGGCGGACGGGGAAATCACTGCGAACTCCGACGCCATGAAAACAGCGCGCAGTATCGAAACGGGAGGGAACGATGGGAAAACACGAAGGCAAGAAAAAGAATAAGGAAAAGAACGGCGCCGCTGCCGAAGCAGCGGCATCAGAGGAACGATCATCCAGTGGTTACGCCAAGGAACTCGCCCGGCTGCAGGAAGAGATCGCACACCTGCAGGCCTGGGTTAAAAAGACCGGCGCCCGCATCGTCATTGTCTTCGAAGGACGCGATGCCGCTGGCAAGGGCGGCGTGATCAGGCGGTTTACCGAGCGCGTCAGCCCCCGTGTCTTCCGGGTCACGGCCCTGCCCGCGCCAACGGAGCGGGAAAAATCGCAGATCTACATGCAACGCTACATTCAACACCTGCCGGCGGCCGGCGAAGTGGTGATTTTCGACCGGTCCTGGTACAACCGCCCGGGCGTGGAACGCGTCATGGGCTTTTGCTCGGATGACAGCGCCCGACGTTTCCTCGAACTCGCACCCCGCTTCGAAGCGGCAATGGTCGAAAGCGGCATCGTCCTGCTGAAATACTTCCTCGATGTCAGCGAGAAGGAACAGGAGCGCCGGTTCCGTCAACGCATCGCAGACCCGTTGCGCCAGTGGAAACTCAGCCCGATGGATGTCGAATCCTATCAGCGCTGGTGGGACTACACCCGGGCCTATAACGAGATGATCCGCATGACGGACACGGAGTATGCGCCCTGGTGGATTGTACCGTCAGACGACAAGAAGCGGGCGCGGATCAATTGCATCTCGCATATTCTCGCCTCGATCCCCTATGAGCGCGTGAAGTTTTCCGAACCGGACCTCGGCAAGCGCCAGAAGCGACCGGGCGGCTTCGCAGACGACGATCACATTCGCAGAACCGTACCTGACGTTTTCTAAGGCTGATAAGCCCGCGCCTTCTGGCGCGGGCTTACAGAAACGGTTGAGCGTTCCCTGATAGTAGGAATGCGGAACCACCGATGCCGGCGGGTCATTCGACACCGGGTATGGTCGCGCCTAAAGCGCGTCGCGATCTTTCAGATTCGCTCCTTGCGCTTTAAGTTCTTGATATTTCGCATGTCGTTGTCGCAAAACCGCTGCGCACTTTTGCGCGACAAGCTTCAGGCCTTGTCCGGAGCCCAGTTCAGGAAGAACCCGACATCGCCGGGCACACCGCCCGGAAAGTTGATGATCATCGCCTTCAGCTTATAGCCCTGCGGCTTGCCGTATGTCTGATAGCGATCGAAAAATTCCTTCGCCTTGCCCTGCAGGGTCTGCGGCCAGTCACGGTCAGCGCTGTTGATGGCGCGTCCGCTATCCGTGCAAAGCTCGGAGGGGAAGCTATAGACCAACGCCTCGAATTTACCGGCCTTGACGGCGTTTGTGACAAGGCGGCGGACGATACCAATTTCCTCTTCCGTCACATGTTCTTTGAGAAAATCAGCGGCAAAGTCGGCATGCTTCTGTTCTTCGAGGGCTTTCAGCCGCCGCTCCTTGTCCATCTCCTCCATTTCGCGCTGGAGCATCTGCTTTCTCAGATCTTGGGCGCTTAAGGGCTTTGCGGTCGGGTCTAGATCTTTTTTCTCAGGCATCGTGTCGATCCACTTCAGGCAAATGGGAACACTGTGGCGGGGCACACGCTTGCCGTGCGCCGTATGCCAAAGACGTCCCGCAGGTACATCCAAGGGAACCCGATCGGCATACCAATCCGGGGACGAAGCATTTCGAATTCGAGCCGCTGCCTGTCCGAGGGCTCTCTATTTATTGATCTTTCTCACCACCAAACGGAATAGCCGATGCGGGCCAATCCCCCACAAGGCTATCCTAAAATACTACAACCGCAAGAGGACGGTGACAATTCGGAATGAGCGATGATATTCACGCGGAACTCCAAGACAATCACGTTTCACCGCCACATTTTCAACCACCGAATACGCCCCTGCTACCGATTGCCTGCGATAGCTCGTGCCCAGACGGAATGCCAAGTATCTGCAGCAGCTTCGGGTCGCTCTCGCTGAGGCGGCCCTCGATCCATCGTTTCGTCCAGTCGTAAGCTTCGACGTAGAGCTCGGAATGCCGGCTCCAGTCCATGAACCCGATTGCGCTCGAAATTGGCGGGGAGACGAGCAGGTCGCATTCACCGAGCATGACTTCTTCCGGCCTGTGGGCCAGCACGCTCGCCGTGATCACCTGGATCACGCTCGGGACCTTCGGCAGGTTGGCACGACCGAAGGGTGTGAGCATCCGCACCGCCAGTTCGGACGCTCCCGGAATACTGTCATAGTCGACATGATGCTTCCGTGGTCCGTCGGATCCCAGGCTCGCGACCACATTGGGGCCGGTTTTGAGTTCTTTCATCTGCTCCAGCGGCAGATTGTTCATGATGGCCCCATCGACAAGCATATCGCCTTCGGCCGTAAAGAACGGCGGCAGGACGCCGGGGATCGAGCCTGACGCCCTGACAGCCTGCCAAAGTTTTCCCCGGCGATGGACATGCGCCTGCCGGCTGCTGAGATTGGTCGATAGAGCGAAGAACGGAAGCCAGAGGTCCTCGATCAGAACGTCGCCATATTCCGCGTGCAGCGTGCGGTCGAGCACCTTGTGATCGAGCAGCGCATATTGCGGCAAGGTGAGGCGACGAAACGCGCGGCTCTTGACGAAGATGAGGTGTGTTCCCCGATCGATGGCGTCGGCGTCCAATCCGCTGGCGAAGCCAGCCATGATAGCGGCTCCGGAACTGGTGCCGCCAAGATAGTCGAAGGACGCACCCGCCTCGACGAATGCCTTGTAGACACCGATATGCGCGCAGCCGAGCGAGCCCCCGCCGGCAGCGACAAAGCCCCTGGCCTTACCTGAGAGGAAACGGGCCAGACGTTCGACATCCAACCGATCTTCCAGCGAAACGTGGTGATGCTGGCGAACGCCGGGCCGTGCGTCGAGCCAGGCGGCAGTTCCGGTAACCGTTGCCGCGCGCGTCCGGTGAACAAGCACAAGCCGAAGGTTGGACGGCGTATGGACCGAGAGCGCCAACGCCTCGCAGGGGCTGAGGCCCGGCGGGTCGGATGCATCGGCAAACAGCAGGACGTTGTCAGCCTGGCGGATACACACACGCGTCCAGTCGCTTGGCTCGTCATCGGCGACATAAACGATGATATCCGCCTTGATCTCGAGATGGTTCAGCCAGTCGAGCACCGGCTGATCGTCGATCGGAAGCCTGGCGAAGCGGTCTTCGAGATCCCTTCGCGTCAGGAACACGGCCCGCTTGTCCGCAGCAAATGCGGTACGGAGCTGTGCGATGAAATCAGGGGAAATACGACTGCGGCCCGCAGGAACGATCGCCAGCGTCCGAAGCCTGCAGGGATGCTTGGTATGCGCCGGCGCTGGAGACTGCATGGCGAACCGGCGCGCGAGAAACGTCGTCACCGACTGGCGCAGGCTGGGCAACGCCTTGGCAGCCCTCTCGAACTGGTCGTCGCGAATCTCGAGTACGATGGAATCACGCGCTGCAATCACGGTGGCAATACGGGGCAGCGCGGCAAAGAAGCCGACCTCACCGACAAGCTCGCCCTGGCCGATCTCGGCGACAGGCTGGGCAGTTCCCTCCCGGTGCACCGTGAAGCGGCCCGACAGAACGACGAAGAACCGGTCCGAGCGGTCTCCCTCACGAACGAGAACTTCGCCGCGGCGCAAGATCCTGCGATCGGAGTTGGCGGCCAAAGCCTCCAATGCGGACAAAGACGTCTGGTCGAACAACAGCGTCGCCGATAGCAATTTGGCAGCAAGGGAACCGGTGGAGTCCATCGAACCTTCCTTGATACAGCGTCTGTCGACTTTAGCGGTTTCGGCAGGAATTGCCGAACAGATTTGGTGCGATCCGCCATCGACCAGGAGCGCGCTGTGCTCAAACCGTCCACGCGCGGCGCTTTCGGCCATCGTGCCACAAATTAGATGAGATAAATGGCGCAATATATTGTTTAGATAGGTATATTCTATTTTTCGGTGAGGCCGATCGCTGCCATGCGGACGAGAAGCAGCACGCTTCCGGCGCGCCAGAATCTTTCCCTGCATAACGCTCTGTCGGCCTGGGATTTGACGAGAATGAGCTGGGATAACGATCTCGTACAGCAATCGATAATATCTATAAACATCAGAATAGTATCGTCGTTAACTCATGCAAATTGATAACTTTTCGAGATGACCGGGCGCTCGATCAAATCGCGTGAAGGTCAATCCTAACGCCTGGCCTGGGTATTGCTCGCCTCGTCCTGTGGTTCGACGTCCGGCCTTTGGTGGGGCATGGCCCGCGCCTCGATGGAGCCGATGACGAAGAGGACAGAGAAGGCGGAGGCAACTGCAAAACCGGCAACAACCCACTGACCGAAGCCCACCGCAAGACCGATGGCCCCCGCGAGCCACAGGCTGGCGCCAGTCGTTATCCCCTGAACTTCACCCCTGGAAAGCACGATGGTGCCGGCGGCGAGAAAGGCGACGCCCGCCGTCACCGCTTCCACAACCCGCAACGGATCGAGGCGGACGCGATCGTCGAAGAAACCCCCGAGACGGACGCTTTCGAGCGAGATGATGCCGAAGGTGCAGGCGGCAAGGCAGACGAGCATATGGGTCTTGAGCCCCGCCGGCCGCGCCTTTGCCTCGCGCTCGAAGCCGATGACGGCACCTAAAAACAGCGCACCGAGGATGCGCGCAAATATGACGGGATAGGGAATCTGTGAAGGCGGGAACAACTCGGCAGTGATCTGATCCATGCGGAACCAACGCGAAGCCTTCGCATTGGTTCCGCATGATGGCGTCGCGCCTCACCCAGTGCGCGGTCGCCAGGAGCGGCCTGTCCCCACCCCGCTCCGAAGCGTAGCCAGGCGCTTAGTTTCCGAGCGCCGCCAAGGCGGCATCCAGGCGCTCCTGCGCCTTCTTCGGATTCTTGGCAGCCTTCACGGCGTCAAGGTTGGCAGGAGCGTCGCCGACCTGGACAACGCCGATCATGCCCATGCCGTAGTGCGGCGTGCATTTGACGGCGTAGACCCCGGGAGCGGTAAAGGTCACCTTGTAGTTTTCATTGATCTTGCTTTTGAAAGCTTCGGCGCCATCCGGGATCATGCCCTTGATGGATTCGACATTGTGCCCCTTGTCGGTCGGGATGAAGGTGACCGTGTCGCCGGGCGCAACTTTCAGCGACGCCGGCTCGAACACCATCGCACCGTCCTTGCCCTTGTTCAGCATGTGCACTTCGAAGTCTGCGGCGGCTGCAGGTGCTGCGACAAGCATTGCCGCGATGGCGATACCCAATCCGCTCTTGATTGCATTCAACATCGTCTTCTCCATTTGAGCGACCAGCCCGTGGCTCGGGTTGTTCGAGCAGAGAAATAGGCCCGCGCTGCCCCCTCTACTTTGATGCGCGTCAAATTCGCAGCGCTTTTCTAACGCTCGTTGACAATACATAGGATTCCTATACTAATGACACCATGAGCAACGAACCTGGCAATACACCCACCTTGGTCGGCCGGATTGGTGACGGGCTATCGCGCGTGGCAACGGCCATGCGCAGCGAGGCCTGGACGGCCGCCGAGGCGATCGGCCTCAATCCGACGCAATTGCAGATACTTACCTTTCTCGTCGCCCGCGACCGGAGCGGTATGCGCGTCAAACAGATCGCCGCCTATCTCGGCGTCAGCCAGCCGACGACGACGGATTCGGTCAATGCGCTCCTGCGCAAGGGGCTTGTCGAGAAACGGGCCGACCCCAACGACGCGCGGGCCCTTTCAGTGGCCGTGACGCTGCAGGGCGAGGCCGCGATTCGCCAGGCCGGTCAACTGGCATCGGCCACGGAGGACGCCATCGCGAGCCTCTCCAAGCTTGAGCAGGAGGACCTGCTGATGCATCTCGTCAGGATCATCCGCCGCCTGCAGTCGGCTGGCGCCATTCCGGAACAGCGCATGTGCGTCAACTGTCGCTACTTCCGCCCCCATGTCTACGACGATCCGAAGGCACCGCACCATTGCGCCTTCGTCGATGCCGCATTCGGGCCGGCGGAGTTACGCGTCGACTGCGGTGAATTTGAAAGCGCCGACGATGCGGACCGGGACGCTGCCTGGCGGGTTTTCAACCGCGGCGCGGCCTGAAATGAGAATGAAAGGAAACACACGCGCCGGCAGCCGAGCCCGGCGCAAGACCGAGCGAGCGGCCATGCTCTCGCCACCAGCTTCAACATCGGAGCCCGCGAGCACCGTTCTCAGTACCGCGAGCGGGTGCCGATGATGTCGGCGCCGGTCCGACGACTGCCATCGGCGGACCGGCAATTTTCTCCCTCCACGCAAATAGAAAGAGAAAACCATGAGCAGAATTAATCTAGTTGACCCCAATTCGGCAACCGGCGCCAGTGGCGAGTTGCTTGGCGAGATCCGCTCCGCCTTCGGCATCGCCCCCAACATGTTCCGGGCGGTCGCCAACTCGCCGGCTGCCCTTGCCAGCATGTGGGGTTCTTTCGGCGCGCTCGGAAACGGCCGTCTCGGCGCCAAGCTCGGCGAGCAGATCGCCGTTGCCGTCGCCGACCGCAACGATTGCCACTATTGCCTGGCCGCCCATACCGCGCTTGGCCGCAAGGCCGGGGCGACCGCGGAAGAAATGGCGAATGCGCAACGGGGCAAGTCGTCCGACCCGAAGACGGCGGCGGCGTTGACCTTCGCCCAAAAACTCGTCGAAGTACGCGGCCACATCACTGATGCCGAAGTGCGGGCGCTGCGTGATGCCGGTTACGACGATCAGGATGTCGTCGAGATCATCGCCCATGTCGCGCTCAATCTCTTCACGAACTACATCAACGTCGCGCTTGCCGTACCGGTCGATTTCCCCGGTGTGAAGCTCGTTCGCGAAGCGGCCTGACAAGGCGGCCGGACGGCAGCGCCCGTCCGGCCATCTCCGGAGATGACAATGAACAGCAACTATCGGATCGCCGCCCCGGAACTCGCCGTTTCGACCTGGTTCAATACGCCTGCGCCCTTCAGCCTCGAACGACTGCGCGGCCGGGTCGTTTTCCTCCATGCCTTTCAGATGCTCTGCCCCGCCTGTGTATCGCACGGCCTGCCGCAGACTCAGCGCGTCAAGACCGTCTTTCGCGAGACCGACCTGCAGGTCATCGGCCTGCATTCCGTGTTCGAGCATCACGCGGTCATGACGCCGGACGCGCTCAAGGCCTTCATTCACGAATACCGCCTAACCTTCCCGATCGCCGTCGATCAACCATCGGATGAAGGGCCAATACCGAAGACGATGGAGCGCTACGGCATGCGCGGCACGCCAACAGCGATCATCATCGGCCGTGACGGTCACGTTGAACATCATCGCTTCGGGATCGAAGACGACATGGTCATCGGCGCCCGCCTTGCCACGTTGCTCGCCGCGCCGATCCCGAATTTCGCCGCAGCAGGTCCGGAAACGCTCGGGTGCACGAGCGACGGCTGCTCGGTCCCCGACACGCATGATGGACGCCGCTAGAGGAGACGGATGATGACTGCAAAGAAGGCCGTTGCCGTGCGGCACGTGCATTTCGAAGACCTTGGCACCTTTGCGGCTCCGCTGCACGCGGCAGGGTTTGATATCGAGTATCGAGATGTCGGCGATGCAGACTATCTTTCGTTCGATCCGCCCGAACCGGACCTTCTCATCGTGCTCGGTGGCCCGATCGGCGTCTATGAGGATACGACCTATCCTTTCGTTGCGGACGAGGTCGCGATGCTGCAAGCGCGTCTTGCTGCCGATCGGCCGACCGTTGGCATTTGCCTGGGTGCGCAACTGATCGCTCGGGCGCTCGATGCTCGCGTCTATTCCTCCGGCATCAAGGAGATCGGCTTTTCGCCGCTGAGCCTCTCTGCTTCAGGCCTCGCCTCACCTCTCCGTCATCTCGCCGACATTTCCGTGTTGCACTGGCATGGCGACACCTATGACCTGCCGCCCGGCGCTGACTTGCTGGCGTCGACGCCGCAGATCGCACAGCAGGCTTTCATGCGTGGACGGAAGGTCCTCGGCCTGCAGTTTCATCCTGAGGCTGAAACGGGTGCTGCCTTCGAACGCTGGTTGGTCGGCCATGCCTGCGAATTGGCGGCAGCAGGATTGAGCGTGCCGGATCTTCGTGCCGATGCCCAGCGCTTCGGCCCCGGTCTGAAGCGCGCCGCCGCAGCGATGATTGGCGATTGGCTGGAGCAGATCGATGATTGATCGGCAGCCGATCACGCTCGACGCCTTGCTCGTCGGCAGCCTCGCGCCGATCGACGATCGGGGAACCCTGAGCGGTATCGACAAACATCCGCTGGACGGCGCCGTTGAGCTCTGTGCCACTGGCTTTTCCGGCGATCATCAGGGCGATCTCAAAAGGCACGGCGGTGTCGACAAGGCCGTACATCACTACCCGCGGGATCATTATCGGGCCTGGACGGACGAAATCGGCTTCATACCGCTGTTAAAACAGCCGGGCGCCTTCGGCGAAAATCTCTCGACCCTGGGCCTGACGGAGGGCGATGTCGCGGTCGGAGATCGGTTTCGCCTCGGCGGCGCCCTTCTGGAAGTGAGCCAGGGCCGGCAGCCCTGCTGGAAACTGAACCGTCGCTTCGGCTTGCCCGACATGGCGCGGCGCCTTCAGCAATCCAGCCGCACCGGCTGGTACTATCGCGTCATCGAAGCCGGACTGGTTTCGGCCGGCGAGCGAATGCACCTCGTCGAGCGCCGTCATCCCGAGTGGACGATCGCCCGGCTCTGGCACTTTCTCTACGTCGATACGCTCAATCGCCACGCGCTTGAAGAGATCGCCAATCTTGCCATTCTCCCGTCTAGTTGGCGGGACTATGCGGCCAAGCGCCTGCAGACGCGCATGGTCGAGGACTGGTCGCGGCGTCTCGATGGTGAAACCACGCCGGTCAATGGCTAGCAGCGCCGCGGACGGTCGTTACCGGCCTTCGCTGGATTTTTGCCACGGAAGCGACACGTCGGCCGCTTCGCTCAGGCTTCAGCAGCATGCCTGCAATCTCTTCGGCGACGAAAATCGCGTGATCGTTGACCTGTGGCAGGCCCATGAGTTCACCGAAGGTACCGCGCGCCAGCGGTCCGGCAACGATCAGCGATGGCTCAGCCGTGCCGTTCACCCCGATCGCGCGGCTTGCCTCGTCGCAGGCGAGCCCCAAACCCACGTCATCCAAACGTAGCCATCCCTGTGAAGCAAGGTCTGCAAGCCAGCCCTGGCTCGAGAGGATGCCGGTATGGGCCGGGCCGGTCGTCACCACACAGGCATCGAACAGCAGGCGCTCCCGGTGACCGGTGTGTCGGTGACGGATATCGACGGCGATGACATGACCGCGTCTCTCCACCTCCTCGATCGAAGCTCCGAGAATTCGGAGCCGCCCTTGCTCCAGCCCATGCAGGATCCTTCCATCGATCTGCGGCGCCACGCGAAAACGGTGAACGTCCCAGAAGGGACGCAGATGGCGCACGAGGCGGCGGCGCTCCGCCACCGGCAGGGCCCGCCAGATCTGGCCACCCTGGCTGCGAAGCGCGTCGAAAACCCCATGCCAGTTCGTACCGATGTCTGCCGCGTCCTGCACGGCACGTCGGACCCGCTTCAGTAGCTCGAGCGCGGTTCGCACCGGGTCGCTGGTGAAATCGCCGAACGGCTCCTGGGGCACTGCGGCATGGCCGCGTGACCGCAAGCCCCGGCGTGAAAGGGCGACGACCGGCCCGCGATGGTCGGCGAGCCCCAGCGAGGCAATCACGTCGGCTGCCGTCAGCCCGTTTCCGACGACAAGGACGTGATCATCGGTGCGGATGCAAGCCAAGGCACCTGCGACCGTGGAATCGGTCACATAGCGCGGGTGGCCGTCAAGTGCCTGATCCAGGCGCCGGGGGGCACAGGGCGCCGGATGGGTGGTGGCGATAACGACGATATCGGCCAGCAGTTCGGTGCCGGCTGAGCTACTCAGACGCCAACGATCCCCGTGGCGCTCGATATGCGCGACACGTTCGCGCCGATGCTCGACCCTTCCACTTTTCAGGAACGGTGCGACGAACTCGCAGACGTAGCGACCAAAGACCGCTCGGCGCGGATAGAGATTGCCATCGACCGCCAGAGCCTCGGGATCGCTGCGCGGTTCACCTTTTGCAGCCATCCAGTTGAGGAAATCGTCGGGATCATCGGGGATCAGGCTCATGCGCGCGGCCGGCACATTGATACGGTGCGCAGGATTGTCCGTGTCATAGGCGAGGCCCGCGCCGAGGCGCGCCCGCGGCTCGAAGACGATGATGCTCGCGCCGTCGCTTGCTGCGTTCCGCGCGAGATTTGCAGCGACCGCCGCACCGGTGAAGCCGCCGCCGACGATTGCGATCACGGTTCGGCGCGTCGGTCCTGTCACGATTGGGAAACCTTCAGTTTCGGACGATGATCGCCGGCAATCGTCTCGCCAAACGGCCCGGTGTTGATCGACGCTTCGCGGGCCGGAACCGCATGGGCAAGCGGCAGGTTCGGCAGCACCAGTTCACCGAAACGATAGGCCTCCTCCAGATGCGGATAGCCGGACAGGATGAAACTATCGATGCCCGCCTGACGGTATTCCTCCATGCGAGCCTTCACCTGGTCGGGGTCGCCGACAAGGGCCGTGCCCGCGCCGCCGCGCACCAGGCCGACCCCGGCCCAGAGATTCGGAGCGACTTCAAGTTTGTCCCGTCGGCCGCCATGCAGGCGGCTCATGCGGCTCTGACCAACCGAATCCATACGCTCGAACACCTTCTGTGCGGCGGCAATCGTGTCGTCATCGACATATTGTATCAGTTCGTCAGCCGCCTGCCATGCCTCCTTGGCGGTTTCGCGCACGATCACATGAAGGCGGATGCCGAAGGTCACGTCCCTGCCCTCGGCATCGGCGAGCGCACGAACTTCGGCAATCTTCCTGGCAACGTCCTCGACAGGCTCGCCCCAGGTCAGGTACTTGTCGATCGTGCGCGCCGCCACTTCCTGGCCCTTGCCTGAGGAGCCGCCGAAATAGAGCGGCGGATGCGGCTTCTGCACCGGCTGGAACAGGAGCTTCCCGCCCTCGATATCGAAGTGGTTTCCCTTGAAATCGACTTCTTCGCCGCGAAGCACGGCTTTGTAGATGTTGAGGAACTCCTCGGTCAGCTCGTAGCGCTCGGTGTGCGAGAGGTGGATACCGTCGCCCTTGTTTTCGATCGGGTCGCCACCGGTGACGACGTTGATCAGAAGCCGCCCATTCGAGAGCCGGTCGAGCGTCGCCGTCATGCGCGCCGCCAGCGTCGGTGATAGAAGGCCTGGCCGCACCGCAATCAGAAACCGCAGTTTGTCCGTGAGCGGCGCTAGTGCCGAGGCTACCACCCAGCTGTCTTCGCAGCTGCGCCCCGTCGGGATGAGAACCCCGTAGTAGCCGAGCGAATCGGCCGCTTGAGCCACCTGCTTCAGGTAGTTGATATCGACATTGCGGCCGCCGCGCGCTGTGCCGAGATAGCGGCTGTCGCCATGGGTCGGCAGAAACCAGAGAACATTGATCTTTTCGGGGATTTTTACGGGCGCAGTGTTCATCGGCAAATGCCTCCTCGTAAGTTCGTTCCGGCAGCCATGATCGCCTTGCCGACTGCAAAAAACATAAACTCTATAAAATTTATTGACAATCAAAAATCAGGCTATCATTTTTGATGCGAGGAAAAATTTTTCTCGTATCGCCGGTTTGCGATCGGGAATTAGGCGAAATTTTCGAGGGACTGGCCATGACGATCGCGCTCGCCGCATCTCCAGCATTCGACGCAAGTATTCCAACCAGCAACGGCTACGAGCCGATCACGGCGCCCGCCCTCAAGGTGGCGATGCGCAATTTCTCAGGGGGCGTCTCCGTGATCACTGCCGGCATCGGGGACGACCGGACGGGAGCTACCGTCACCTCGGCGACGGCGTTGTCGGTGGACCCGCCGACCATGATCGTCAATATCAACCGGACGTCTTCGACCTGGCCGATCATCCAGCGCTACCGGCATTTCTGCGTCAACGTCCTCTCGCGAGAGCACCAGAGGGTGGCGGAGCGCTTCTCCGGCCTGGATGGAGCCAAGGGCCCTGCCCGCTACGAGGGAGCCGACTGGGTTCGGCTGGCAAGCGGCGCGTCAGCGTTGAGCGGGGCATTGGCCGCGATCGACTGCGAGGTTGAGGAAATCATCGAGCGCCACAGCCACGCCATCATCCTCGGCCGGGTCGTGGCGATCAGCGCGGGCTCCGG